>QMCE01000662.1_pt1 | contig 28605 bp, 21 predicted proteins | sample 1821851 | NCBI WGS metagenome assembly QMCE01 (sample SAMN09453174, study PRJNA476694) | Termite gut metagenome, whole genome shotgun sequencing project. | isolation source: worker | host: Odontotermes sp. | place: South Africa:Pretoria | collected 2016-01-28 | reverse complement strand
GTTTTCGTGGGAGCGTTGGTACTCGGTGGCGGTATGGCACTTTGGCGCGGGAGCGATGGTACAACGCTGTTCGGCGGAAATGCAGTCGTGGAATTTGCAGAGTTGAGCAATCCGGGCGGGATTCCGGTACGGCACGTTCTGGCCGACGGAACGCAGGTGTGGCTTGCGGCGGGGAGTACGCTTAAATATCCCGAGCGATTCGAGAAAAGGGGTCGTAACGTGGAATTACAAGGCGAGGCGTTCTTCGATGTGGCGCGTGATGAAAAACGTCCGTTTACCATCAAAACGGGCGATATGGAGACCCGCGTTCTCGGTACATCGTTCAAAATAACCGCCTACGAGGGTCACGAACACGAGGTTTCGGTGGCCACAGGTAAGGTCAGTGTGAATAACGAGGGAAAAGAATTGGCTCTGCTGACCCGGGGAGCGAGCGTCCGCCATAATCCAGACACTGGCGAAACCACCCGGGTCGAAATCGACCCGCAGAGCCTCGAAAATTGGAAGTCCGGAACTCTCACATTTAACAAATTACCCATGGGACTTGTGGCGGAGCAATTGAAAAGTCGCTACGGCATCGAACTGGTTTTTGCCGATCCCGGGATAGCGACGCGGCGGGTGAGCAGTACATTCTTTCCCGAAGAGTCGGCCACGGTAGTTTTGGACGCACTCGGTTTTATCGGGAAATTTCAATACCGGATGTCCGACGAGAAACATTACACGATATACTAGTGTTAATTAAAAACCCAAAGAACGATGAGACAGAGATAGACGACAATAAAAAAGGTGTCCTGTTACCAGCAGGACACCGGAAACCTGCCACGGCAGGGAGTTTACCGAGAAAATGAACTTAACCCAATAAACATTACAAAGGTATGCAATTTTCAGCAAAACTTAAACATTTGCTCCTGACGACAGGGGTGTTATTGCTGTCGCTCTCGGCGGCGCAAGGGCAGGATCTGTCTGCCCGGAAAATTAATTTGAATATTAACAACGCCTCTCTGGAAACCGCTTTCGGAGAGATCCAAAAACAATCCGGCATTGTTATCGCCTATGGCGAGGATATCGAGAAATATGCCTCGACGCGGGTAAATATCGCAGCGGATAACATTTCCGTCAGGGATGCGGTTGCCCGAACGATAGCGGGAACGAATCTGCGCTATACACAACAGGACGGTCGTGTGTTGATCGACGAAAACCCGGATCCGTCTCCGGCAAAACCTGCCACCTCCCAAGCCGCCGCTAAAGGCAGCTTGTCGGGAACGGTACTCGACCGGCAGGGGTTGCCGCTTGTCGGAGCGACGGTGACAATCCCGGAGACAAACTTCGGTGTGATAACGAATGCCGAGGGCAAATATACCCTCGCAGGCCTCCCCGCCGGAACGACCACTGTCCGCATAGGTTTTATGGGTTACGAGATTCTCGAAATCAGCGATGTACGCATAACATCGAACCGCTCCACCCCCTTGGACGTCGTGTTGAAAGAGTCGGCCACGCAGATCGGCGAGGTGGTGGTCACAGGCCAAAGCTACAACCAGGCCTCCGCCGCAGGGCTTTACGCCAAGCAACAGAGCATGGTGGCGATGTCGGACGGCGTGAGCGCGGATATGATCAAAAAGACCTCTGACAACAACGTGGCTCAGGTGCTGAAACGGGTCTCCGGCGTAACCATCGACGACGGCAAGTATGTAACAGTACGCGGTATGAGCGAGCGCTACAACAACGTGCAACTCAACGGCGCGTCGATGCCCTCCACCGAGCCGAACAAAAGGAATTTCAGTTTCGACGTTATCCCTGCGGGCCTTATCGACAACGTGACTATTTCCAAAACCTTCACGCCCGATATGCAGGGCGAATTCACTGGCGGTATGGTCGAAGTGAACACGCTGGCCGTGCCGACCGAAAAGTTCCTGCAAATAGGCGTGGGCACGGGCATGAACACCCTCTCCACGGGCAAGGAGTTGATGCTCAACAAACGCTACGCGGGCGACTGGCTGTTCGGCGATATGAAAGACCGCATCTGGTACGGTAAGCGCGAGGGTTGGGAGGACCAGCTCAACGGTCCGAACAGCCAAAGGGCGGCAAAGAACAACACCTACGGCCTCAGAAAATACAAAGCCACACCGCTGATGAACTTCAGCGCGACTGGCGGCGGCAAGTTCGACCTCGGACGGGGGAACAGCCTCGGTATCGTGGCAGCGGCAACCTACCGCCACGAGGAGGGTCGCGAACAGATAGTGGAGCAGCGCACATTTAGCCGCGACACTCTATACACGCCCGGCGACAACGGGAATTATCGCTGGAAAGCCACCACCACGACCGGCGCGGTGCTGAACGCGGGTTGGAAGAGCCGCAACCACAGCATAACCGTAAGAAACCTGTTCAACAATCGTTTCGAGCACCGCAGCCAGCGGCGTTTCATCGCCGACGAGTACAACGATTGGCGCCCTCTTTTGGAGATGTACAGTACCCAGATGCAGAGCCGCCTGTGGCAGACCCAACTCGACGGCCGCCACGAGCTGTTCAAAAGCGGACTTATCATCGACTGGAGCGCATCGTACAACAAGACCCGCCGTACCAACCCCGATGACCGCCTCGCCACGGCCTATTATCATGGTATTTCGGGCGACGGGGAGATTTTTGCCGACTGGACGAGATCGACGCAAAACTCCAACTCCCTGCAATTCGACGAATCCCACACGATGTACAACCGTCTGGACGAGGACAAGAAGACCGCCGGGATCGATTTCGAGGTACCGCTCTATTTCGCAGGCCACAAACAGGTCATCAAGGCTGGCTACCTCGGAACGTTCCGCAGCGCCGACTTCGAGCAGGCTTATCTCAAACCGAGAGACAGAGGTCGTCGGTTGCCGGACGCTCCTCGTCCTCCCGAAGATGTCCGGGGTTCTATCGAGGACTATTTCGCACCCGGGGCGTTCGATCCCGAAACGGGCTGGCTCGACTATTACCATACTGCTAACGGTAACACCTATTACACCGGTTTCCAGAACATCCACGCGGGCTACATCATGGGAGACTTCGCCGTGCTGCCAAAGTTGCGCCTGATCGGCGGTGTGCGCGTGGAAGATAGCGAAACAGGGGTAACGACAACCATATTCGACTATGACAAACAAGAATTTGTGGACAGCCTCATCACTCTCCGCCACACCGACTTTCTGCCCTCCGTCACGTTGATCTACAATGTCATCCCCGAGATAAACCTGCGCGCCTCATACGCCAAGACCCTTGCCCGTCCCGATATGCGCGAGCTGTCGGTGGGTTCCTACTACAATGTGGACGACCGGGTGGAAATCGTAAACGACGGCAAACTCCGTCAGACCAACATCGACAACTATGACATCCGTGCCGAGTGGTATCCGGGTGCCGGAGAGGTGGTCTCGGTGGGCTTTTTCTACAAAAAATTCATCGACCCCGTGGAGGCTGTCATTCGCGTCAAGAGCGATCATCAGAATTTCGAGCAGCACACCATGAACCTCGACGAGGCTACTGCACGCGGCTTCGAGGTAAACCTGCGCAAGAATTTCGCCTTCATCGCCCCCGCACTTCAGAACCTCTACCTGTCGGGCAATTTTACATGGATGAAGGCCAATGTGAAGTATAACAGAGAGGATTTGCTCAATCCGTGGGTGGAGGAGCACAACCCCGATTTCGACCGCGACCGACCGTTGCAGGGTCTCAGTCCCTACGTCGTGAACGCCGGTTTGCAGTGGGAGGGCGACCGCATCGGAGCCTCTGTCAACTACAACCGCGCGGGGCGACGGTTACTTTTTGCCGGCGAGTCATCCAAGGAGGACAATTACGAAAACCCGCGCGATGTGCTCGATCTGCAACTCTCCTACCGCTTCCTTCGCAACCGCAACCTCGAAGTGAAGCTCAACGCCTCGGACATCCTCGACCAGGACATCATCATCTATCGCAATATGCAGGTGGTAACTTACACACCTGAGTATCCGTCTCCCGGGGGAGAGACATTCGGCATACAGTATAACGACATGACGGACAAGGGAATGGACTACAATCCGGAATGCGACCAGATAATGTCGCGCATCAAAAAGGGCATCAACATTACCCTCGGTGTTTCATACAAATTCTAAAAAACAATGACAACAATGAAAAACATAGCAAAATATATGCTCGGGCTTGCAATACTCGCCCTTGCCGCCTGCGACACCGTCGGAGAGATCGATCCCGTGGTGGAACTCGGATATCTGGAAGTCGCATACCCCAGATGGGTTCTGCCCGGCAATGAGAATTCTACTACTGCTCATGATTATCGCATAAGCGTTAATGGCAACGACTTTCAGAGGAATTCAAGCAACTTTGCTATTAAGAAGGATGCGGAATCGTTCAATCTGAGCGTATACCGGACAAGCGACGACGCTCTCATCCTCTCAAAGGAAGTCCCCATCGCCGAGAAGGATAATATCACGATAGTGAAAGTGGACGGCGAATTCGATCTGTTCGACGTGGCGAAGTATCTGATTTTTTCGGCGAAATTTATCAGCTCGGATGCTACCGGAGCTTACAAAGTGCTCTTTAACGGCAATGAGATATCTCGATACGAAGAATGGGGCTACGCCGATACGGAAAATGTTATCAAACTCGAAGACCGGACCGGTACGCTCGAAATCTATAAGGATGAAGAGTTGATCTTCTCGAAAGAAGGGCATACGATGAATCCGGGCAGCATGGTAACCGTAATCGAACAATACGGCGACTTTATGGTACTCAACGGCGGCGACAGCGGCGAAGAGGCCCCGGCAACCCCCGACCTGACTAAAGTGCGATTCATTTTCCTCGACGAGATCACGGGTATGGATATGTCAACAATGCATTACCCGGAGGTCGTAGAGATGAAGTTATATACTATGGACATGGATGCAGATATCGGTACGGCTGAACTCTTGCAGACTATTACTTTCAAAAAAGGGGAGCTGTCGCCCTATGTGGAGGTGGATATGGACCGATACTACCAAGGAAACCAGTGGGCTAATTATACGGCTCTCCCATTTGATCTTATAGATGCAGAATCGGGAGAAGTGATAATGGATCACACTACTGCTCCCATGTTCATGTGTGTGGTGGACATGGCTATTCAATATATAAATTATGATATGTGGAAACCAATGTACAAGTTCCAAACGATACAACTGGGAGGATTGTCACCCATTTTTCTGTTCGGCGAACAGGAGTGGTAATCCCCGGTCGATCGCTCCGTAAATAGGACCCTGTAAAAACCCTGCGCTGTGTGCGCTCACGACCCCCGTCCCGACTGCGGGCGGGGGTCGTTTTATAATATCCGTGAAATGAAAGGTATAGATAAACATAAACACTCCAAACTCCTGTGCGGTTTAGGCGAACTGTTGGGGTTGGCCGCCGATCCCTTGCAGGCCGCCCGCGTCGAGGACGAGATCGCCCTGCTGACGGAAAATTACGAACGGTATATAGTCTTGATCGCCCAAGCCGTGCAATGCGCCGCCGATTACAACCATCGCCACAATGAAATCCGCAGAATGCTCTGCCGCGAAATCCGCCGCGCCCGCCAACAGGCCGCAGTCCGGGCCTCTTCACCTCGGGCTACACTTCTTTTACACAAACCCTAAATTCGAGATGGCGGTTTGCAATCCTTCCATATCACGCTTAATGCTCCTGTCGAGGACGCGAGCGTAACGTTGGGTCATTTTGATATTTGAATGACCCAGCATTTTGGCGACATTTTGCAATGCCACACCGTTATTCAACGCTAAAGTGGCAAAAGTATGGCGGGCCGAATGTGTGCTGATGTCTTTCTCGATATGACATACTTCCGCAATTTCCTTGAGATATTCATTGTACTTTTGATTGCTCAGAACCGGCAATAGATAGCCTCCTTTTACCTTGTCCTTATATTTCGAAAGGATGTCTGCCGCCTGCTCCAACAAAGGAACACTACACATTATCTGCGTCTTATGACGTGCTTTTTTGATCCACGAGATGGTGTCGCTGTCCTCGCAAATGTGCGTTTTCGATAACTCTTTCACATCCGAAAAAGCCAATCCGGTAAAGCAACAAAACACAAATACATCCCGTGCCTGCCGCAGTCTGTCGGTCTTGAAATTCTTATTTATTATAGCCGTAAGTTCATGTTCTTCCAAGAATTCGGGATAGACTTCTTCAAGTTTCAGGCTTTTTTGCTCGAACGGATCGCTTGCAATTAACTTCCTCTGAACCGCAATCCGAACGATCTTGCCGAAGTTTCGCAGATACTTCATAGTTGTATTATGGCTGCAAGGCTGCTCCGACTTTGTTTTCAGATAAAACTCATAATCGTCAAGGAAATTCCGGTCGATCTTGCAAAGCTCTACATCTTCGGTGTTAAACTTATACCGAATGAAATCGCGAGTGTGGTTGAGGCTTGTTTTATACCTGATGACTGTACCCGGAGCCATCTGTCCATTGGCCGCCAACTTTTCACACCTGTCATTATGCTCTTGGAAAAGCGGAATCAGATAGTGTTTCACCTCTACTTCTTTTTCCGGCTCTTTACCCATAAACTTGTTGATTACATCCTCCGCAGACGGCACCCCGCCGAGCAACGACAGGGCGGTGTAAGCCTCCAGCATTTTCGTTCTAATTACCGTCAGCCGCTCATTCAGCGACAGGGAATATTTGTCCTTTCCGATGCAAAGACCGAACCTCGGCTCCCAGTCGCCCGGATAGACAAACAGATTTGTTGCTTTCTCTTTTCTGTCCGCATCTATGGTCACTCTCAGATAGATAGGAGCTTTGCCATCGGTTGCAAGCCGTGTTTTTTTAATGCAGAAATTGAATGTGTACCTCGCTTGTACCATAATTCTCGTTTTTTGCCCGTTAGACATTACAAAGTTAATGCTTCGAGGGTTCGGGAGCAACTGGCATCGCTGCGTAAAACGGTGTAAATATGAACGTTACACCTTGCCGAGAACAGGTTCATGGAGTTTGCGGTGTTCTCGCTTTTTGATCGAAAAATACACCCCAAAGTACACTTTTTTGCCATATTCGGACAATTTACTCCATTTTGCCATCTTCCTTTGTTGAGCTACCTGGATTCGAACCAAGAAAGGCAGATCCAGAATCTGCAGTGTTACCATTACACCATAGCTCAATGTTACCGGGGACAAAATTAAGGGTTTATTTTTTCTTTGCAAAGTTTTTGTGAAAAAATCGACTATTTTTGTTCTCCTAACCGCAACTCATTACAAGCCATTATGGGAACTAAGACAAGACTTATCATCATGAATTTCCTCCAGTACGCCGTCTGGGGGGCATATCTGACCTCTATGGGGCGCTATCTCGGAGGGGTCGATCTCGGCGGAAAGATCGGGATATTCTATGCCGTGCAGGGTTTGGTGTCGCTCGTGATGCCGACTTTGGTGGGTATCGTCGCCGACAGGTGGGTGCCCGCGCAGAAAATGCTCGGGCTGTGCCACCTGCTCGCTTCGGTGTTCATGGCGATGGCGGGATATCATGGTTTGGCGGCGGCCACAACCGGCGGTGTGCCCGACTTCACGTTCCTGTTCTCGCTCTACACTCTCAGCGTGGCGTTCTATATGCCGACCATTGCGTTGTCCAATTCGGTGGCGTACAGTGTTTTGGCACAGGCAAAACTCGATTCCGTGAAATCTTTTCCGCCGATCCGCGTTTTCGGCACGGTGGGTTTCATTTGCGCGATGCTCGCGACCAATTTCGTGCGTTTCGACGGAGTTTCGATGCAGACCCTGCCCCATCAGTTCATATTTTCGGCGGCGTTGGCGCTCCTTTTAGGCGCATATGCCTTCACCCTGCCGGCCATTCCGGTAAAAAGGGCGCAGGACAAGAATCCGCTGACGGCGGCCGTCGGGTTCAACGCCTTCAAATTGTTCAAGCAACGGAAAATGGCGATATTTTTCATCTTTTCGATGTTGCTCGGCGTGTCGCTCCAGATCACCAACGGCTTTGCAAATCCTTATATAGGCGCTTTCGAGGGACTGCCCGAATTCGCCGATGCCTGGGGAACCAACAATGCGAACGCGCTGATATCGCTGTCGCAGATGTCGGAGACGCTGTGCATCCTGTTAATACCGTTCTGTTTGCGCCGCTGGGGGATCAAGAAAGTTATGTTGATCGCAATGCTGGCGTGGATGCTTCGTTTCGGACTTTTCGGGGCGGGCGATCCCGGCGGCGGGGTTTGGATGTTCGTCCTTTCGATGATCGTCTACGGTATCGCGTTCGACTTCTTCAACATCTCGGGCTCGCTGTTCGTCGATCAGGAGACCGACCCGCAGGTGAGGTCATCTGCTCAGGGGCTTTTCATGATGATGACCAACGGTGTGGGGGCCACTATCGGCACGCTGGGCGCCCAGATGGTGGTGAACCATTTCGTATACTCTCAACCGACCCCCGAACTTCAGGTTGCGGGCTGGCACACGTCTTGGTACGTCTTTGCGGCCTACGCGCTTGTGGTCGCCGTGGTCTTCGCGCTGGTTTTCAGATACAAGCACACTCCGCCAGCGAAAAGCTAACGGATCCGGAGCTTGACGGCGACGGGATTGTGGTCCGAGTTATCGAACCCGGGGCTCAGATATTCCACACACTCCATCGAGGGCGAGTGCAACATGTAGTCGATGCGCAAAAGATTGAAAAAACCGCGATAGGTGTAGCCGTAACCGTTTCCGGCCTCACGGAACGAGTCGCGAAGGCCGCGCGAAATGCGACGGTAGGCCCACGAAGCCGGAGTGTCGTTGAAGTCGCCGCACACCAGCACGGGATGGGGCGAGGAGGCAATGCGCGCGGCAAGAGTGTCGGCCTGAGAGGCACGTATGATGTAATTTTGGGTCAACCGGCCGAGCATTCCTTTCACGCGCGAGGTACGGGTGCTGTCGCCCACGAAATCCATATCCACTATGTAACGCTCATCGGAGGCTTTGATGGCGGTGGTTTGCAGATGGGCGCAGAAAACCCTCACCGTGTCGCGCCTCACAGCGACGTCGGCCCACAGGATCGAGTTGTTGGTGCCGTCGAAGTCGATATGACCCGAGGCTGCGATGGGGTATTTGCTGTAAATGGCGTTGCCCCAACCGTGGTTTTCGGAATTGCCCGCGATGTTGAACCCTATCCTTTTGTAGTGGTAGACGGGAAGCGCCGCCTCGAAACTGCTCGACGGATTCTCCGGTGTCGAAGCGAACTCCTGAATGCAGAGAATGTCGGGACGTAGCGAATCGACCACCGCCACGACGTCGACCATCGACGAACGCACTCCCGACGACGTACCCTCTATCGGCCGCATCATTCCCCTCACGTTGTAGGTCACCGCGGTCACTAAAGAGCGGTCGCGCGAGTGGTCGGAGTGGTCCTGAGTGAGGGCGGGACGGTAAAACAGGGTCAGCCCCCACAGTCCGGCCACAAACACGACGAGCGGGATGTAAACACCTCTTCTCCAGCGGATCACCCAGTACAGCAGACACAGGAAGTTGGCGGCGTAAAGCACCGGCGCCAAGAGTCCCGCCGCCGACACGAACCCATAGGACGCCGGAGGTATCCATCGCGCCATCCACGAGAGTAGAAATCCCACTGCGACCACGACTGAGATCACCGCCATCAGCCAGTCGAATATCGAGAAGCGGCGGCGGCGATCCGTCCTCCTTCGTCGTCCGCTCTGCAGTTCATAGTATGTCAAATCGCGCCGTGCCATGGAAATAATTGCGAGTTACGAGTTACGAGTTATGAACGACGGTATATTTTCTTGGTCTTGATCCACCACCACAGCAGCATGAAGCCGACGAGCGCGCCGCCCAGATGGGCGAAGTGGGCGACGTTGTCGGCCGAGAACATCGAACCTCTGATGCCCAGTAGCAACTCGATGGCGCAGAATACCAGCACCGCCCACTTGGCTTTCATAGGGATGGGAGGGATCAGGGGCATGATAATGTCGTTTGGGTGGAGCATTCCGAATGCCAGCAGCAGTCCGTAGATAGCGCCCGAAGCCCCCACGGTGGGAACGTTGAGCGGCGCTCCCGTCAGCCAGCACACGAGCAACTGTAAAAGTCCCGCGCCCACGCCGCACACCATATAGTAAAGGAAGAACCGGCGGCTACGCATGTCGTATTCGATGAACCGCCCGAACATCCACAGGGTGAACATGTTGAAAATGATATGCTCCCAACTGCCGTGCATGAACATGTAGGTCACGGGTTGCCACAGGCGGAACCAGGGGCTCTCGGCGGGAAAAAGCATCAGACTGTTGAGAATGCCCGTTAGCCCGGGATTCTGTGTTCGCATGGTCAGCCACGTTACGAGCCACACAGCGACGTTGGCTATCATCAGATTAAGTACCACCGGCGGCATTCCCCAGCGACTATTTCTTGCATTGAGCATAATCTTTATAATTACGAGTTACGAGTTACGAATTACGAGTTAACTGCGTCGTCATTGCGAAGGCGAGAGCCTGAAGCAATCCAAAAAAAATGTGCCGGATCGCTTCGAGTTTTCAACTCTCAAAACGACGTTCAGCGTAGCCCATTATCAAATCATCAAATTATCAAATTATCAAATTATCAAATTACCAAATAATTATTTCAATCGGTTCCTTATCTCATCTATTGGTATCCCGGCCATCACGGGTTTACCCTGCGGGGTGAAACTCGGATTGGCGGTGGCGGCAAGGGCTTCGAGCAGGGCTTTCACCTCGGCGGGGGATAGCCGTGCCGCCCCTGTCGATGTTCCGGCTCCCGTCCGGGCCATGACGGCCGCGAGCCGCCTCGTGCGAGTCTCGTCGCCGTCGAAAACCCCGTCGCGAAGTTCGTCCAACACTCCGTACACCACCTCGTCCAACGCTTCGGGAGGCATATCGGCGGGAGTGCCGTGGATCTCGAACGCATGTTCGCCCGCCTCGCGGATATCGAACCCGAGGGCTGAAAACTCCGCCGTGTGATCCCTCAGCAGGTGCCCGTCATCGGCCGAAAGGGCCATCCTTTCGGGAAAAAGTAGCTGCTGTGTTGCGCTGCGGCCCCCCGACAACATCGCGACAAACCGGTCGAAAAGCACCGCTTCGCGCGCACGTCTGAGGTCGATCGCTACAAAAACCCCGCCATAAAGCGCCGCCGCGTATCCTTCGCCTATGTTCAGCGGTGCGGAAAAGGCTTTGGGCTCGTCGCCCCTTGCGGCAAAAATATCCTGCGAGGCATCCGACTCCGAGGATATGTACTCGAACTCCGAAGCGCCGTAGACCTGCGATCCGTAATCCTCCCCGAGGGCTGCCGCGCAGCGTTCTACGACCTCGCCGCCGGGACTTTCCACGTCGTACATTGTGAAAGGATTGTAGCCCCTGTCGCGCACCACGGCGGGTTCGCGAAGGGTGGGGGGATAGTCGTCACCGCGGCCGAGAACCGGAATTTCGAGGCGCTCCTCGCTGTCGAAATCCATCATCGGCACGGCGCCCGATTTGGCGAGCGTTTCTCTGACGGCGGCGTTTATTATCTGCCACACGGCTGAGGCGTTCGAGAACTTTACCTCGGTCTTCTGCGGATGGACGTTCACGTCGATCTCCTCCGGGTCGATCTCGAGATAGAGAAAATAGGGGGGCTGAACCGTCTGCGGGATCAGTTTTTCATAAGCCTGAACTATCGCCTTGTGGAAGAACGGACTTCGGAAAAAGCGGCCGTTGACGAACAGGAACTGCTCCCGGCACCTCTGCCGCGCGGCCTGGGGACGTCCCGTAAAACCGCTTATACGAACGAGCGAAGTAGTGACGCCGACCTCGAGGAACTTTGCCGCCGAACCTTTGCCCGCTATCCCCACCACCCTTTGGTGGAGACTTCCGGCGGGCAGGTCGTACACCGGGGCGTCGTCCCTCCAGAGCCGGAAAGCGATCTCGGGGTGGGCGAGGGCGACCCGTTGGAATTCGGTTATGATGTGATTGGCCTCGGTGGAGCCTTTGTCGAGGAATTTTTTGCGGGCGGGCAGGTTGTAGAACAGGTTGCGTATCCAGATCTGCGTACCTTTAGGCGTGGCGACGGGCCTCTGGCCTGCATATGCTCCGCCGTCGATGTTGATCCGTGTACCGAGTTCCGCATCCTCCCGCCGAGTGTGCATCTCGACCTGCGAAACCGCGGCGATCGAAGCCAGCGCTTCGCCCCTGAAACCGAACGTGGAGAGGGCGTAGATGTCGTCCACCGACGAAATTTTGCTCGTTGCGTGACGCTCGAAGGCCATTCGCGCGTCCTGGGGCGACATTCCGCAGCCGTCGTCCTTGATCTGGATCAGATCCCTGCCGCCGTCGCGAAAATTCACCGTGATCGTCTTCGCACCCGCGTCCACCGCGTTCTCCATCAGTTCCTTGACCACCGACGCGGGACGGTTCACCACCTCACCGGCGGCGATCTGATTCGCAACGGAATCGGGAAGGAGTTTTATGCGCGACACTACAATTACAATTACGAATTACGAATTACGAGTTACGAGTTACGAATTACGAGTTGGCTACGCGACACAATAATTACGAATTAATTATCCCGTCATTGCGAGGGCTTGCCCGAAGCAATCCAGTCGCTATTTTCTGGATTGCTTCGCCTTTCAGGCTCGTAATGACGTAGAGGTCATCTGCTTATTTGAAGTATAACATCCAAACGATCAATACGATAAGGACGAGAATGCCTATGAGTACCGGCACACTGCGGTTTTTTTTGCGTCGGCGGCGCATCACATCGGCGGCATGGGCGCTTCCGCGCCGGGCGGCTATGTGTTCGCGCAGAAAAGTCCCCGGAACATACTCTTCGGCCGCGCCGTCGTTCGTCCCCGCGGCGGCAGCCTCATCGCGTGCGCGCTGTGAGGGCGAACGGTATTTGTCTCCCAGAACGATCCTTTTGCGCTGTTCGCGCTCCTCGGCCTCGGGGTCGTAATAGCGCGGAATGTAGTTGAAACCCCGCGGCTTGCGCTGACTGAAAAATAGTGCTGCCATATCTTCCGGAATATTGATCGGTACTATCTATTGCCGTTGGCTTTAGCCAGTAATTTCGGAGGGTTTTAACCCTCGGTGAAAAGAAAATTCCTTATACTCATTGCCGTTGGCTTTAGCCAACGGAGAGCAGAGTAAGCTCACACCCGGGCTTTAGCCCAACCGTTCTGTTTGGGCTAAAGCCCGGGTGTTTTTGTGTATCATCTTTTGTTCCGTCGGCAGAACCACCCCGCCCCTGCGGGGCACCCCTCCACAGGAGGGGAACTACCGACGGCAATTATTAATAAGAAATTCTTCTATTTACCTGAAGAAACTACGCATCCTCTCGAAGATGTTCTGCGTGGTTTTGGAACCGCTTGCGTTGCCGCCCTTGGCCTTCGCAAAGGAGGGCTTCGAGGCGAGTTCCTCGACGAGTTTCTTCTCTTCGGCCGACAGGCGCGCCGGTACCGCGATGTCGATCACGACCAGAATGTCGCCCGTGCCATAGCCGTTGATGTCGGGCAACCCCTTGCCTTTGAGGCGCAACACCTTGCCCGCCTGCGTTCCGGGCTCGATGGTGATCTTGGCCTTTCCGTCGATCGTGGGCACTTCGGCCGATCCGCCGAGCAACGCCGTGGGAATGGTGATGTTGAGATTGTGGAGCAGATCCACCCCGTCGCGTTGCAACTCGGGATTGCGCTCCTCCTCAATGAGCACCAACAGGTCGCCATTCACGCCGCCGTGCCGTGCCGCGTTACCTTTGCCGCTCACGGTGAGCTGCATACCCTCGCCCACGCCCGCCGGAATGCGAATTTCGACCACCTCCTCGGCCCTCACCGTACCCTCGCCGTGGCATTTGGTACACGGTTCGGTGATGATCTTTCCCTCGCCGTGGCACTCGTGGCACACCTGGGTGGCCTGCGTGCGCCCGAAGAAGGTGTTGACCGTGCGCGTCTCCATGCCGCTGCCGCCGCAGGTGGGGCAGGTCTTGTAGGCGTTTTTATCCTTCGCGCCCGTTCCGCCGCACTTGTCGCAGGGTATGAGTTTGTTTATTTTCAGCTTTTTGGTCGTGCCGTGGGCGATCTCACGCAGGTTTAGGCGCACCTTCACTCGAAGGTCAGAACCGCGGTTCACCCGCCTGCCGCCCGAGCCGCCCATATAGTCGCCGAAGCCGCCGCCCGAGAAACTTCCGCCGAAATGGCCGCCGAATATGTCGCCGAAGTTGCGGAAGATATCCTCCATGGTGAATCCTCCCGCGCCGCCGCCGAACCCGCCGGCACCTCCCGCACCGCCGAATCCTCCCGCACCGCTCATTCCGGCGTGGCCGAACTGGTCGTACCGTGCCCGTTTGTCGGGATTGGAAAGGACGTCGTAGGCTTCGGCGGCCTCCTTGAACTTATCCTCGGCCTCCTTGTCGCCCGGGTTCTTGTCGGGGTGGAATTTGAGGGCCGCCTGACGGTAAGCCTTTTTTATCTCGTCGGCGCCGGCGCTTTTCGCCACGCCGAGTACCTCATAATAATCTCGTTTGTTTGCCATAATTTATTGCCCCACGACGACTTTAGCGTAGCGGATGATCTTGTCTTTGAGTTTGTAGCCTTTTTGAACCACGTCGATGATCTTACCCTTCAGCGCTTTGTCTTCGGTTTCGATTCGTGCGACGGCTTCATGCAGGTCGGTGTCGAGTTCCGTACCCACGGCTTCGATCTCGGAAAGTCCTTTGCCGCGAAGCGCACCGCGTAACTTGGTGTCGATCAGTACAATGCCCTGTCGTATAGCTTCGAGGTCGTCGGTTTTGGCAATAGCTTCGAGTGCGCGGTCCATGTCGTCGAGCACATCGAGCATCGAGCGCACCACATCCTCGCCACCGGAGTTGATGAGGTCGAGTTTCTCCTTGAAGGTGCGTTTGCGGTAGTTGTCGTACTCGGCCGACAGACGCACGAATTTGTCCTTCCAGACAGCCGCCTCCTCTTCGGGGGTTAAAGGCTGAGCCTTGTTCCCGCCATCTTCCGCCACAGTGTCAGTTGGCTCTGACATATTGTCACACGAAGGGTTTTCCGAAGCGAAGTGCCCGTCTTCGCCGCTGAAGCCTTCGCCGGTTTCAATATCTTGATTTTCAGGGTTTTTGTATTCGCCGTTGTTCGATTTCATAGATTTTGGATTATTGTTCACAGGGTGGGTTCACAAAATGCGTACCCATGCGTACCAAACTGCAAATTTACGAAAAATTTTATACTTTTGCTGACATGGATACAACAACTCGATTGCTTTTTGTCTGCCTGGGTAATATTTGCCGCTCCCCGGCGGCCGAAGGGATCATGCGCCGCCTTGTTCACGAGGCGGCGCTCGACGACCGGATAGAGTGCGATTCGGCGGGAACTTACGGCGGCCACGCGGGCGAGAAGGCCGACGGACGCATGAGGCGTGCGGCGGCGGCGCGGGGATACGACCTGACCCATCGTTCGCGGCAGATCCGCTCCGACGATTTCGACCGTTTCGACATGATCCTTACGATGGACGACTCCAATTACGAGCGCGTCCACCGGCTGGCGCCCACACTCGAGGCGGCGCAAAAGATATTCCGTATGACCGACTTTTGCCGCGCCTATACCGGCGCGACCCACGTTCCCGACCCCTATTACGAAGGGGCCGAGGGATTCGAGCGTGTTTTGGAGTTATTGGAAGATGCTTGTGGAGGTCTGTTCGAATCGTTGAGGAGTGAAGAATATTGCCGTCGGATTCCCCTCCTTTGGAGGGGTGCCCCGAAGGGGCGGGGTGGTTATTAACCGACGGCAATACAAGGTCGATAACAAATCCTCCGGGCTTTAGCCCAACAATTCTATTTTGGGTAAAGCCCGGAGGATAGGATCGCTCCTCTATCCGTCAGCTAAAGCGGAGGGCAATTACTTTAACTGCTCGACATGATAAAACGGTTGGCCGAAGCGTTGCCGCAGACCTTCGGGCCGACGTTCGAAAAGCCCGAAAACAGCCGAGCCGGAGCCCGACATCGAGGCGTAGACAGCTCCCGCGCCGTATAGCCCACGCTTGATCGCGCCGATCTCCGGGTGGCGGGCGAAAACGCTCTCCTCGAAATCGTTCACAAGCCGTCCGCGCCACTCTCCGACCGGGCGGCGCACTATTTCCGAGAGCGACATCCCATCTTCACGCGGGGTTACACCCGCATAGGCTTCGGCAGTCGAGACCGACTGCGAGGGCTTCACCACCACGAGCCACATTCCCGCGAGGTCGATCTCCACCGGGGTCATCACCTCGCCGCGACCCGTGCAAAGCTGCACGCCGCCCCTCACGAAGAACGGCACGTCGCTACCAAGCCGGGCGGCCAGCTCCTCCAACTCCGCGTCGGGCAGTTCGAGCACGAACTCCTCGTTCAAAGCCCCGAGCGCCGCCGCAGCGTCGGCCGAACCTCCGCCCAGACCCGCCCCCGACGGAACGGCTTTATGCAAGCGTATCACCGCCTGGCCTATACCATATTCGCTTTGGAGCAGGCGAAGCGCCTTCATGCAGATATTGTACTCGGGCGGGCAATCGACGCTCGAGCCCGAGACCTCCAGCACCGATTCTGTCGGGAAAACAGGCGGCGGTGCGGGATAGGGCGGGGGAGTGAGCGAAACGAAAGTGGCGGCCGTGGGGATCGCCTCCACCGCGACGGTGTCGTACAGTCCCCGAACGGGCATCATCACCGTTTCGATGTCGTGGAAACCGTCGGCGCGGCGTCTCACCACGCGCAACCCGAGATTTATTTTACAGTACGCCTTATTTTCTATCATGTCACAAAATTAACTAATTTTGTCGGATAAAACATGAAGTTCAGAACAGAAATAGAGATCGCTCCCTGGGAGCGCAGGATCGACCACTCGCGGCGCGGATTTTCGGTGGGGTCGTGCTTCGCGGCCACCATCGCGGGGCGGCTCGCGCGGTATAAATTCCCGCTCACGGGCAATCCCACGGGAGTGCTCTACAACCCTTTCTCGATCGCCGATCTGCTGGAGGCGTATCCGGCGGGGCTTGACGAAGCCGGTTATGTGCTCGTGACTTTCGGTACGGCGTGGGTGTTCGAGGAGAGAGGTCGGGTGGTGGCCAATTGCGAAAAACGGCCCGCGCACCTTTTCACCCGGCGCAGGCTTTCCGCCGCCGAGATAGTGGAACGTTTCGACGCTCTGATGCGGGGGCCTCTGGGCGGCAAACAGGTGATATTCACCGTCAGTCCCGTGCGCCATCTCAAAGACGGCTTCGAGGAGAACTCGCTGAGCAAGGCTACTCTGAGGTTGGCCATAGCGGAAATAATCGCACGCCATCCCGCGACCGCACAATATTTCCCGGCATTCGAAACGCTCAACGACGATCTTCGCGATTACCGTTTCTACGGCCCCGACCTTGCCCATCCGTCGGCCGAGGCGGTGGAATACATCTGGGAGAAATTTGCGGCCGCCGCCTTCGAACCCGAAACCCTGAAACTGCTCCCGCAGATAGAGGCTATAGTCCGTGCCGCGGAACATCGTCCGTTCACCCCGGATACCGAGGAACATGCCCTGTTCCGCCGCACGATGCTCGCCCGCGCCTGCGACCTCGCCGCCCGTCATCCCGAGGTAGATCTAAGCGCCGAGATCGAGTTTTTTTCGTAACTTTGTCGCCTCTTACAAAGCAAAGAACACACATGAAAAAAACGATATCATCACTATTGTCGGTAGCCATTATTCTTACCGCCACCTCTTTATCCGCGCAAACCGGGATACAGGCCGGAGCGCCGACCGGGGCGGAAAAGCCTCGGCTGGTTGTGAACATAGTTGTCGGAGGCTTGCCATACGACCTGCTCGAAAAGTTCCGGGGAAGGCTGTCGAACGATGGTCTGGGACGTTTTGTGACCGAAGGGATGCGTTTTACCTCGGCCCACTTCGGCTATATGCAGACCCTGTCGCCGACCGGCCTCGCTACCATCACCACCGGTGTCAACCCCTCGATGCACGGTGTCGTGGCCGAGATGTGGATCGACTATGTTACCGGCAACCGGGTGACGCTTGCCGACGACAGCGGTGTGACGGGTGTGGGCGCCGATTGGGGCCGGGAACGCTATTCGCCCCTGCACATAGTGATGCCCACTCTGGGCGACAAATTGATGGCCGAATCGCCCTTGAGCAAGGTCATAAGTATCGCCTCCGAACCCGTAAGCGCGATAGTGGCGGGCGGACAGTCGGGTACGGCATATTGGATGGACTCCCAAAGGGCGGTGTGGGTATCCTCCACGGCCTACATGAGTGCGCTTCCCGACTGGGTGGTCGCGGTCAACGAAGCCAGACCGGCCAACCGCCACGTCGACAGGCTTTGGATACCGTCGAGGCCCGCGCAATCGTACATTTACGGCACGGGCGGCGCGGTTTTCGGCGGAATGGGCGGCGGTGATCTAACGGGCTCTTCCCGTGGTGCGACAGATTACACCTCCATGTTGCAAACTCCCGCGGGCAACACCCTCGTGGCCGAATTCGCGCGCGAGGCCGTACTCGGAGAGAGGCTCGGTACGGACGACGCCACCGACATCCTGAACATCTGTTTCGACGCCTCGCGCACCATCGGCGAGACCTTCGGAGGCGGCTCGATGGAGGTCGAGGATATGATCTACCGGCTCGATGTCGACCTGGCCGGACTAATTAAAAGCGTGTCGGTCGCGGTGGGCGGAGAACAAAACGTGCTTTTCGTCGTTACCTCCGACCACGGCATGAGCGAGGGATGGGACGCTACCGCTTCGACAAGCCGTGTGGAGCGCGACCGCTTCAACGCGGCGCAGTTCAAGGCCATTCTCAACAGTTTTCTCGGCGTGCAGTTCGGAGCGGGCGACTGGGTGCTCGACTATATCGACCGTCAGGTCTATCTCAACCGCAACCTCGCGTATCAGAAGAGCCTGAACCTCGAAGATGTGCAGAACCGCGCCGCGGCGTTCGTTTTGCAGTTCCGGGGGGTGTCGCACGTGCTGACCTCTACGGCTCTCGGGGGCGGATATTTCGGTTCGGGTTACGGCCTTCGGATGCAGAAAAGCTTTTATCCTCGCCGGGGGGGCGATCTGATGCTCAACCTGATGCCCGGATGGATCGAGGAGCGGCCCGGGGCGAAGAGTCTTTCGGGGTCGATGTACGATTACGACACCCACGTTCCGCTCATGCTGCTGGGATGGCGCGTTCCCGCAGGCCGGGAGGTCTCCGCGCAGGCCGACATGACCCGTATAGCCCCGACGCTGGCGCGGATCATCGATATAGGACGGCCCACCGCTTCGGACGGAGAGGTGCTCCCCGGTTTCGAAACTATCTTTTAAAACATTTTTGTTATGGATCCGATACAGGAACAAATCATCGCCGACTTCTCCCTTTTCGACGACTGGATGGATAAATACAACTATCTGATAGAACTCGGCACCGCGCTGGAGCCTATCGACCCCGCGCACCGCATCGAGAGGTATGCCATCAGCGGTTGCCAATCGAGAGTGTGGCTGACGGCGCGTCAGGACGACCAGGGCCGGGTGTGGTTCTCCGCCGACAGCGACGCGATCATCACCAAGGGGATAATATCGTTGCTTATCAAGGTGCTCAACGGGCGCACGCCGAGAGAGATACTCGACACCGATCTCTATTTCATCGACCGCGTGGGCCTGCGCGAGAATCTCTCTCCGACACGGGCGAACGGTCTGGCCGCAATGGTCAAACAGATGAGGATGTATGCTTTGGCGTTCGACGCTAAAAGTTGAATTTGGTAATTTGACGATTTGGTAATTTGATAATGGGCTACGCGCAAAAAGTAATGGTACCAAACGATATATTGAAGATAGAACAGAGCATAGTCGCGGCGCTGAAGGGCGTTTTCGATCCCGAGATTCCGGTCAATATCTACGATCTGGGACTGATCTACGAGATCGACTTCGAACCTTCGGGCACGGCGCACATAGTGATGACCCTCACGGCGCCGAACTGTCCCGTTGCCGATTCGCTGGTTGAGGATGTGAGGCGTGCCGTCGCCGGAGTCGAAGGAGTTTCGGAGGTCGACCTGCGCCTCACGTTCGATCCGCCCTGGGACAAAAACATGCTCTCCGACGAAGCGAAACTCGAATTAGGCTTGCTTTAGTAATTTGAAAATTAGATAATTTGATGATTTGGTAATTAAACTATGCGTAAAAACAATTATCAAATTACCAAATTATCAAATCACCAAATATGAACTACTCCCGACTATTGAACTACCTGTGGCGCGCCGGTCATTTTACCGGACGCGAGTTCGTTGCCGTCGCGGGCGAACGGATCGGTATCGCGGTCGCAGGTGAACCCGACGAAGCCGCGCCCGGAGTTTGGAGAGCGGCCGATGTGATCGTGGACGGTGAACGCAGGCGCGGGACGGTCGTTATAGGCGAAAATACTCCGGTGCCCGACGCAGCGGCGCTAAGGGTGGTCGAGGGCGACGCACAGCCCGTTCTGGGAACGGACGACCTTTTGGTGCCCCAAATCGGTTACGCACCTCCCGCCGCGATCGCGAAGTGTTACGACGCCCTTCGGAATGGAGCCGTGGAGTATGCCTGTGCGGAACGTATCGCCGCGATGACAACCGTTCACCGCACGGCGCTCTACGAGTCATTGCTGGTCGAGAGGTTGCAGCGCAAGACGGCGCGCATAGCCGAAATTTTCGCCGCCTCGGGGCAAGACTGGAACCAGACTTTCCACGTGATGCTCCTGCGGGCGATGGGCGGCGACCGCAACAGGGATGCTTTCACCACACTGGCGGGGAAAGCGACGTCGGCCATGGTCTCGCGCGAGAAAAGCTCGGTCACAAAGGTCGAGGCGTTGCTGTTGGGCGCCGCAGGGTTTCTTTTCGCGGGAAGCCGCGGCGGCGATTTCGACGGCAAGGACGACTACACGCTCCGCCTGGAGGACGAGGCGCGCCATCTTTTAGCCAAATACTCCGTCGTGCTGATGAAACCCGCCGCGTGGAACCTTTCGAGGCTCTATCCCGCCAACCATCCGGCGGTGAGGCTCGCCGAAGTGGCGGCCCTGCTCTCGAAACGCGATTTCATGCTCGACGGGGTTTTGGATTGCCTCTCTTCGGACGATGTCGAGAGGCTGTTCACCGTGGCGGCGTCGGAATATTGGCGCACCCACTACACCCCCTCGGGAGAGGTGAGCGAGCCTTCGCCTAAAACCATCGGACGGGCCAAGGCGCGCTTGGTGGGGATAAACCTCGCCGCACCTTTGATGTTCGCCTATGGCCGCGGGACGGGTCGCGAGGAGTTGTGCGAAAGGGCTTTGGATCTGCTGGCGACCATTCCACCGGAAAAGAACCGCCTGCTGGCGGGTTGGTACGAGGGCGGATGCAAAGCGGAAAACGCCGTCGACTCCCAGGCGCTGTTGCAGTTGGGAGGCGAATATTGCGCCCGCCGAGCCTGCGCCGACTGCCGCATAGGCCGCGCCGAAATAAAAAAGAATTTATAAGCTATTTCGCTTATAAGAGGCGGATATAAGTTTATTCGCTTATAACTCGGAATTAATTCGTAACTTTACCCGATATTTTTGGCCGAAATCCCGCCGTTAACTAACGACTGGCTACAAAGGCCTACTTTACAAAACCAATGTTATGAGCGCACTGACCTCAGTTATCAAATTTTTCGTCGGCTCGAAGGCCGACACCGACCGTAAAATGATCGAGCCTTACGTCAGCCGGACGCTCGAAATATATCCCACCCTCGCGGCACTTTCGAACGACGAACTGCGCGCCCGAAGCGCCGCAATGCGTGTGGCGATTGCCGAGTTCATCGCTCCCGAAGAGGGGCGAATCGCGACGCTGAAAAGCGATATCGACTCGTCTGAGATCCCCCTCGACCGCAAAGAGGCGATGGCCAAGGAGATCGAAGACCTGACAAAACGGATCGACGAAAAGATCGAAGAGAAGCTCGACGAATTGCTCCCCGAGGCGTTCGCCGTGATGAAAGACACGGCCCGCCGTTTCAAGGAGAACACCACCGTGAGGGTCACAGCCACCGATTTCGACCGCAACCTCGCCGCACAGAAAGATTTCGTCACCATCGAAGGCACAGAGGCGGTCTACCGCAACAGTTGGATGGCGGGCGGCAATATGATAACCTGGGACATGGTGCACTACGACGTGCAGCTTTTCGGCGGCGTCGCGCTGACCCACAGCCGCAAGCACCCTTCGAAGAACATAGGCGAACGTTCGCGCATAGGCCAGATAGCCGAACTTGCGACGGGTGAGGGTAAAACCCTCGTCGCGACGTTGCCGGTTTTTTTGAACGCGCTCGCCGGAAAGGGTGTCCACATGGTGACGGTGAACGACTATCTCGCCCGGCGCGACAGCGAGTGGATGGGCCCGATGTACGAGTTCCACGGCCTGAGCATCGACTGCATCGACAAGCACCAGCCGGGAAGCATGGCGCGGCGTAAAGCCTACCTTGCCGACATCACATACGGTACCAACAACGAGTACGGTTTCGACTATCTGAGGGACAACATGGCCATCCAGCCCGACGACCTCGTGCAACGCAAACTGCACTACGCCATAGTCGACGAGGCCGACTCGATCCTGATCGACGACGCGCGCACGCCGCTCATCATCTCGGGCCCCGTGCCCAAAGGCGACGACCAGATGTTCGAACAGTACCGCGCCCCGATCGAAAGCCTCTACAATCTGCAAAAGGCCGATGTAACGCGCCTCGTGTCGGAATCGCGCAAGCTGTTCGGCGAGGGCAAGGCCGACGAGGCGGGCATCCTGCTCCTGCGTGCCCACAAGGGTCTTCCGAAATACAAGCCCCTCATCAAATTCCTGAGCGAGACGGGCGTAAAGACGCTGTTGCAGAAGACCGAGAACACCTACATGGCCGACAACAACAAGCGTATGCACGAAATTACGGATGACCTGTGGTTCGTGATCGACGAGAAGGGCCATTCGGTGGAGTTGACCGACAAGGGGCACGAAAACCTCTCGCGCATCTTCAAGGAAGAAGGCTTCTTCGTGTTGCCCGACATCGGGAGCGAGATCGCTGCTCTGGAGGCCGCCGACATCTCGGTCGAGGAGAAGGCCGAGAAGAAAGACGCCCTCGTTAACGACTATTCGATAAAGAGCGAGAGGGTTCACACCGTCAACCAGCTTCTGAAGGCGTACAGCATGTTCGAGAAGGATGTCGAGTACGTGGTGATGGACAACAAGGTGAAGATAGTCGACGAGCAAACGGGACGTATCCTCGAAGGCCGCCGCTATTCCGACGGTCTGCACCAGGCGATCGAAGCCAAGGAGAAGGTTCAGGTGGAGGCCGCGACGCAGACCTTCGCGACGATCACTCTCCAGAACTATTTCCGTATGTACCACAAACTCGCCGGTATGACCGGTACGGCCGAAACGGAGGCCGCCGAGTTCTGGAACATCTACAAACTCGACGTGATGGTGATCGGCACCAACCGCCCGGTGATCCGGGACGACCGCGAAGACCTTGTCTACAAGACCAAGCGCGAGAAATACAACGCCGTCATCGACGAGATCGTCCGTCTCGTGCAGGCGGGTCGGCCGGTGCTGGTGGGTACCACCTCGGTCGAGATATCGGAACTGCTCTCCCGTATGCTCAAGTTGCGCGGAATAAAACATAACGTGCTCAACGCCAAGCAGCACCAGTTGGAGGCGCAGATAGTCGCCGAAGCGGGACACGCCGGACAGGTGACTATCGCCACCAACATGGCGGGCCGCGGTACCGACATCAAGCTCTCCCCCGAGGTGAAGGCCGCCGGAGGTCTCGCCATCGTGGGTACCGAGCGCCACGAGAGCCGCCGCGTCGACCGCCAGCTCAGGGGCCGCGCCGGACGTCAGGGAGACCCCGGTTCGTCGCAGTTCTTCGTCTCGCTGGAGGATGACCTGATGCGTCTGTTCGGCTCGGGCCGCATCGCAGGAATGATGGACCGCATGGGTCTCGAAGAGGGCGAGGTGATTCAGGCCAAGATGATGTCGTCGGCCATCGAGCGTGCCCAAAAGAAGGTCGAGGAGAACAACTACGGCATCCGTAAACGGCTGTTGCAGTACGACGACGTGATGAACTCGCAGAGGGAGGTTATCTACACCCGCCGCCGCCACGCTCTGTTCGGAGAGCGCATCGAGCTCGATCTCAACAATATAATGTGGGACTTCGCCGAGGAGTTCGTCCAGAATTACGAAGGCGCCGACTTCGAGGAGGCTTCGTTCGAGTTGATCCGTCTGGCCGCCGTCCATCCTTCGTTCGACGAGGCGGTATACAGAAAAGCGGGTAGAAGCGAGCTTGCCGAGATGATCGTCGCCGATCTGCGCACGGCCTACGAGCGGCGCGCCCTGAACGTCGCGCAGGTTGCCCGGCCCTTCGTCACCAAGATGTACAAAGACCTCGGAGCGGCTCAGGACGACGCCCGCACCTTGATCCCCATCACCAACGGCACTTTGGGCTACCGTGTGGGCGTCGATGTAAAGAAAACCTACGAGACCGATTGCAACGAGATATACAAGTCGTTCTCCAAGATAGTGATGCTCACCACGATAGACGACAACTGGAGAGAGCACCTGCGCGAAATGGACGATCTGCGGCAAAGCGTGCAGAACGCCACCTACGAACAGAAAGACCCGCTGTTGATCTACAAACACGAGTCGTTCGGCCTATTTATGAAGATGCTTGCCAAGGTCAACCGCGAGGTGCTGGCCATTGTGAACAAGAGCTATATCCCGGTGCGCACGGCTCCCGAAGGAGGCACCGCTCCGGCGCAGGTTCAGCAACGCGCACGTGCCCAGGTCGACGTGAACCGCCTGCACGCCTCGCGCATGGAGGCCGCCCGTGCCGCCGGAGCTGGCGACCGCTCGAAGCCGATGCCCGTTCAGGTCGAGAAGAAAGTGGGCCGCACCACGGCGCCGCACAGTGATTGGTGGCGATTCCGAGTTGGCTTTAGTCGATATTCCGGAGGCTTTTAAGCCTCCAACGAAAGAAAATTCATCATTAAATTGCCGTTGGCTTTAGCCAACGGAACTAAGAGTCGTCCCCATTTCAGGGCTTTAGCCCAACAGAACAGTTGGGCTAAAGCCCATTCAATGAATCAAGATTATGGAAAGCTGGACAATAGTTTACACGGCCTTATTTCCGCAGAATATCTATCTGCCCCAGAGTTTATTGGAGTCGGAGGGGATAAAAACTTTCGTTAAGGATGAACTGACCGCGCAGATACAAAACTTCTATTCGAACGCTATCGGCGGAGTGAAACTGATGGTTCCCACCGAAGAGGCCGCCCGCGCCCACACCATCCTCGTCGATGGCGGATACATCGAAAAGTAAAACCGGCCTTTCATATTTAGGAGGCGTTTACGCCTCTATGGGAAGGAAATTCATTTTTATTGCCGTTGGCTTTAGCCAACGGAACAAATGGCTATCCATATCGAAGGGCTTTAGCCCAAATTATCTAATTGGACTAAAGTCCATTCAGCTGTGGCCTCTCGGATCCGTCGGTTAAAACCGACGGCAAGCGAACATCTGAAGATGCAAGCCTTAGAGCCGCCTGAGTATCTCGCGGGTGGCGACGCGGAGGCCGGGAGTGCAGTCGGAGGCTTCGGATATGCGATGCAGGGCGGCGGGAAGTTCTTCGGCCACCCACGGGAGGCGCGGAGAGAGTTCGGCGAGAATTTCGAGACACCAGAATATCGCGGCCGTCTTGGTCGCGGGGTCGATCACAAGGTCGAAACATTTTTCCGCAAGGCGTTCGGCCTGCGTGTCTGTGTGCCGCACACCACCGAACCGCATCCGGTCGCAGATCATTTTGGCGTAGATGCGGTGCAGGCTACCATTGGATGTCGCGATAAAATCGTCTGCCAGCCGGTCGGAAAACCATTCGGGAATGTCTTTCGGTTCAGCTTGTTCGTAGGCCCATTCCAGGGCCCACGCCGCTCTAAAACCAATTTTTGAGTCGCTACATCCCACGTTCATCGCGGCTTCCCACGCACCATACCTTAATATAATATAGCCAACCATAGCCTTCATCCCGCCGCCGAGGAAAAGTTCGTCGACCCAGCGCTGGATCTGCTCCCCGTCCACGGGCAGGCGCACCTCGCCATCGAGGCGATCTGTCCCCTCGGGAAAGCGCACAAGACGCTTGTAATAGCGCCGGGGTTTCGAAGGCCGTGAATGCGGATCTTTATAGCGGTTCATGGCAGGTTTTTCGCAACGGAACGGAGAACGTCGCCCCCTCTTCGGCTATCCGGGTGTTGGGAAAGAACGCCCGCGCCTCGTTTTCGAGTAGCGACAGGTCTTTATACCGCGACGAAAAATGGCCTATCAGAAGTTCTCCCGCACCCGCCCTCAGGGCTATGCGTGCGGCCTCCGTGGCGGTAGAATGGCCCGTATCGCGCGCCAGACGGCGCTCGGTGTGGGCGAAAGTGGCCTCGTGGTACATCAGATCGACGCCTTCGACAAGCCGCGCCGCCTTGGGTGAGGGGAGGGTGTCGCTCAGGTAGGCGTAAGAGCGCACGGGATGGTTGTGGGGATCGGGTTTCTCGCGGAAAAAATATCCGGTCGTGGGTGTGCGGTGCCTTAGGGGTACGCTCCACACCTCCATCGAGCGGTTCTCGTAGATCATAAGATGCTTTGTGGTGTCGACCGGGGTGAAATCCAACTCGAAATCGACCGGATGGCCGAAATCGTTCTGATGGAAATCGAGTAATTTTTTAAGCGTAGCCGGACCGAATATCTTCAGAGGCGTCTGCTTCCCGGCCAGTCCGAGGCTTGCGATCAGCGGAATGAGACCGAACAGATGGTCGCCGTGGATGTGGCTGATGAACACCGCTTTGATCTTAAGCGGCGAGACACCCGCCCTCATCATGCGCTGGCGCGCGCCCTCGCCGCAGTCTATCAAATAAAACTGCTCACGTACGTTGAGTACGTGAGCAGTCTGGTTTTTAGATATCGTCGGCGAAGCCGAACCGTTGCCTAATATGGTTACTTCAAAACGCATTGAGTTTACAGTTAAGAGTTAATAGTGTCGAGTGATACGCCATGCAAAAATTATACCGCACCCGCATTTATCACTCTCGACTTTTTACTCTTCACTCTTTTCAACCTCTTCCGCTTCGGCAACCTCTTTTGCTTCGGCTATGACCTCTTCGGCGGCAGCTTTTTCAGCGGCGGCTTTCTTGGCGGGAGCCTTCTTCGCGGGCTTCTCCTCGGCGGCTTCGGGGGCTTCGGCTTCGGCTTTCTTTGCCGGAGCCTTCTTGGCGGCGGGCTTGGCGGCTTCTGCCTCCTCGAGGTTGGCCTTCAGCGCGGCAAGCGCCGACAGGTCGCCCAAAGTGGTCTTTTCGACCGCGGCCTGAACCTTCTTCACCGAGGAGTGGGTCTCGTCGGCTTCGGCTCTGCGCTCGGCTTTCACGGCGTTGTCGGCCGCGCGGCGAGCTTCCTCGTAGGTGCGCACGTGCGACAGGATGATGCGGCGGGTGCCCTTCGAGAATTCGGTCACGCGGAACGGCAGGGTGTCGCCTGTCTTGGGCGTCGAGCCGTCTTCCTTGGTGAGCTGGCGTGCGGGAGCGAATCCTTCCACGTCTTCGCTCAGCGAGACTACGGCGCCCTTGTCGTTCATCTCGGTGATCTTTCCTTCGTGAACGGTGTCGAGGGCGAACTGACGCTCGAACGCGTTCCAGGGATTCTCTTCGAGTTGTTTGTGGCCGAGGCTCAGGCGGCGGTTGTCCTTGTCGATCTCGAGAACCACCACGTCGATGTCGGCTCCAATCTGGGTGAATTCGGCCGGATGCTTGATCTTCTTGGTCCAGCTAAGGTCGGAGATATGGATCAGGCCGTCGATACCCTCCTCCACTTCGACGAACACGCCGAAGTTGGTGAAGTTGCGCACCCGGGCGGTGTGGACACTGCCGATGGGGTAGCGCTCTTCGATGCCTTCCCACGGGTCGACGGCGAGTTGCTTGGTGCCGAGCGACATCTTGCGGTCGTCGTAGTCGAGTGTCAGGATGACGGCTTCGATCTCGTCGCCCACCTTCATAAAGTCCTGTGCCGAGCGCAGGTGCTGGCTCCACGACATTTCGCTGACGTGGATGAGGCCCTCGATGCCGGGAGCGACCTCGACGAACGCGCCGTAGTCGGCCATCACGACCACTTTACCCTTGATCTTGTCGCCCACCTTGAGGTCTTTGCTGAGAGCCTCCCAGGGGTGCGGAGCGAGTTGCTTGAGACCCAGAGCTATGCGGCGTTTTTCGGAATCGAAATCGAGGATGACGACGTTGAGCTTCTGGTCGAGCTGTACGACCTCTTCGGGGTGCGTGACGCGGCCCCACGACAGGTCGGTGATATGGATGAGACCGTCGACGCCGCCCAGGTCGATAAACACGCCGTAGGTGGTGATGTTCTTGACGGTACCTTCGAGGATCTGTCCCTTTTCGAGTTTCGAGATGATCTCTTTCTTCTGCTGTTCGAGTTCGGCCTCGATGAGCGCTTTGTGCGAAACGACGACGTTGCGGTACTCCTGGTTGATCTTGACGACCTTGAACTCCATCGTCTTGTCGACGTAGATGTCGTAGTCGCGGATCGGTTTGACGTCGATCTGCGAGCCGGGCAGGAACGCCTCGATGCCGAACACGTCGACGATCATACCGCCCTTGGTGCG
>QMCE01000484.1_pt1 | contig 28663 bp, 27 predicted proteins | sample 1821851 | NCBI WGS metagenome assembly QMCE01 (sample SAMN09453174, study PRJNA476694) | Termite gut metagenome, whole genome shotgun sequencing project. | isolation source: worker | host: Odontotermes sp. | place: South Africa:Pretoria | collected 2016-01-28 | reverse complement strand
GTCAACACTGCCCTTACATCAACCCCGACCCTTCGGCCCGACGGCAGTAATTCGCCACTTACCGTGACCGCGCCCCCTGTCAGCGTGATTCAGCCGGAATACTGTACCGTCAAGTTTTGCTGCGATAGCCGCATCATAGAATCCCGTACAATAATCTGCGGCACATCCGTCACAGCTCCGCCACAACCGACAAAGCGCGGTTATACTTTTGCGGGATGGTATAACGGTATTAAATCTACAAGCGGTCAGCGGGACTTTGCTAAGCCTATTACGGGAAATATAACACTGTATGCGGTGTGGATTCCCTGTTGATAAAAAACGCGCCTTTGGGGAAACCAAGGGTAAAAGGAAAATCAATCCCCGTATACCGGTGGAAGGTATCCTGCTGACAATGTGTGATAACCTCTCTGTCATTAACTATTAGTTACGTGGGAAATCTCGTTCTGATACCGTTCAGAATGCTCTGCCACAAGAGCTTCGTCGCTGTAACCGAGCAGAAAACATCTCCCGTTGGAAGTCGCCCAGCTTCATGCCCTCCGCTTTTACCGGTTCACTTCCTGTCCATATCCATACGCAGCCGAGTAAAAGCCCGTAATTTTACTGCGGTTTATAAACACAAAGTAAAATATTAGGGGTCTAATTCTTGTACAAGCCTCATATGATTGAATATCAGAAAGGCGGGTAGACGACCGATGAATATGGAAAAATCGTATTCCGATTTGATCGTTGAGATCAAGATCTCCGTCAACCGTCGCCTTTTTGAGCAGGGCTGCATAACAGAGGAAATGTACCACAAGGCAAAAGAAATAATCATACAGCAAAGTGAATATAGATTGAGCGGCTTGCGGAATTAAAGTTTCGGGGGCCGCTTTCCGCTTGACAGGTAGATGGGATAAGCGTATAGTAAAACATATAAAACAGAAGTGTAATGCGCAAAACGAAAGGATGTCTCACATGGATTTGTATAGAGCGAGGAACGAACTGAACTCCGGAAAAACCATTTACGATCTCCCTTTGCGCGTGACGTATTACGCCCGCGTCTCCACCGAAAAGGACGAACAAGCGCATTCGCTAAAAAATCAGATTGATTACTACGGCGATTACATCTCCCGCAACGAGAACTGGCAGTATGTCGAGGGCTACATAGACGAGGGGATTTCCGGCACCAGCGTCTCCAAGCGCGAGAGCTTCCTGAAGATGATCGAGGACGCCAAGCTCGGAAAGTTTGACTTCATCGTCACAAAGGAAATAAGCCGCTTCTCCCGCAACACTCTGGACAGCATCAAGTACACGCAGGAACTTCTGCAAAACGGCGTGGGCGTCTTGTTCCAGTCGGACAACATCAACACGCTTATGCCCGACAGCGAATTGCGCCTGACGATCATGTCCAGTATAGCGCAGGATGAAGTCCGCAAAATCTCCGAGCGCGTAAAATTCGGATTCAAACGCGCCGTTGACAGCGGCGTCGTGCTCGGCAACGGCAGGATTTGGGGCTACGACAAGAAAGACGGCAAGCTCACCGTCAACGAGAAACAGGCGGAGGTCGTTCGCCTGATATTTGAGCTTTACGCCACACAGAATATGGGGATGCGGGCCATCAGTCTTGAGCTTGCCCGACGGGGCCATCACAACGGCAACGGCAACGTCTTTTCGTTTACTACTATCAAGAATATCATCACAAACCCCAAGTACAAGGGATATTACTGCGGGAACAAGACCCACAAGGTTGACTACCGCTCCAACGACCGCAAGGTCTTTGACAGGGACGAATGGGTTATGTACAAGGACGAGGACAACGTGCCGGCAATCGTGAGCGAGGAGCTTTGGGAAAAGGCCAACCACATTTTGTTAAAGCGCAGTGAGAAGATGTCTAGCGAGGACAGAACCAGCTACAACAACAAGTATACCTATTCGGGCAAAATTCTCTGTACCGTCCACGGCTGCCACTACCAGCGCGGTCTGTACCGTTACCCAAGCGGCAACAAAGAGGTCTGGCAATGCCGCAACTACATTGAAAAGGGCAAAGACGGCTGCTCCATGCCTGTCCTGTACACCACTGAGCTAAACCAAATCATGCGCGAGTGCTACGGCGAGGTAATAACCAACAAAGCCAACATAGTACACGACCTCGTAAAGATATATTCCTCTCTCTCCCAAAAATCCAGCATTAAAGAGGACATTGCCAGGAGCCGTGTTGAGATAGGTGAGACAATGAAGCGCAAGGATAAGCTGCTTGACTTGTCTATTGCAGGCAAGCTCTCTGATGACGAGTTTGAAAGCCGCAATAACGCCTTTAACGCAGAACTGGCAAACTTAAAAGCCCGAATCGCGGAATTGGAATCGCAGGAGCAAAAGAACGCCGACATTGAACAAAGCGTAGAGGCGTTGCGGAAGATCATTGCGAAAGAGGTTGACTTCGAGGCGGGCTTCGACAACCCCATCATAGACAAGCTGCTGGATAAAATCGAGGTCTATCAAGGCGGTGAAAAGAACGAGATTGAGGTCAAGTTTTATTTCAAGGTTATAGATGATTCGTTACTCTACCGCATAAACAGGAGGCGCAAGAACACTTCTATTTGTTCCGTTCAACACATATGATGCGCGCGGATATCTCCACCGAGGTGGCAACATACAAAATGATGGTAAGATATAAGCATGAGAGGGGAAGCACCTTGTATGAGGTGGAGTGGCTGGTGAGCGCGTGAGAAAGGCAAGGAGAAGTTTCACGACGTATTGCCTTTACAGAGCAAATGTGGTACTATGTGGAGAGTAGGTGAGCATATATATGAATGTTAAGCGATACAGGGATCCCGTTCACGGCTTCATTGAGTTGAGGGAGCAGGAACAACGAATCGTAGATTCCGCGCCTTTTCAGCGCTTGCGTCATATCAAACAGTTGGCACTGACAGATTATGTGTATCACGGCGCAGAGCATACCAGGTTTGGACATTCTCTTGGCGTGTTGCATCTTGCCACAAGGGCTTTTTGCGCGGCAATCTCCAAAAGTACATATCGCTTTCGGATTGATGATACTGAAAATCGACAGCATATTGAGTGGCTGGAGCAGATTTTGCGTCTCATTGCCTTGACGCATGATTTGGGACATGCCCCCTTTTCCCATGCCGCCGAAGATTTATTCCCGTTAAAAGAGGCGGATGCTCACGGAAAGAAAAAGCCATATAAGCACGAGGATCTGACGGAGGCTATCGTTAAAGCAACCCCTATCGCGGACATCATTGCGGACATCGGGAGCGAATACAAAGGAAGGTTCGGCGAAGATTACGATATTACCCCCATGATGATATGTGACATCTACAGCGGAAAGAATCCCGGCGCCAATTCCGAGTTCACGCTATTAAAAACTTTCATGGACAGCGAGCTGGACTGCGATAAGATGGATTATCTCTTGCGGGATTCCTTGTATTGCGGCGTTGCCTACGGAAAATTTGACTTGGAACGGCTGATAACGTCCCTCCTTATTGCGAATAGACCAGGTGAGCATAATACAGGTGCCGAGTCAAAAGAACTAGCGCCGTTTTTATGTGTCGAATCCGGCAGCGTAAATGCGTTTGAGGAATTTGTCCTCGCGCGCTATTTTATGTTTGTCCAAGTTTACTTCCATCGAACGCGAAGATTTTTCGACATAATGCTATCAGAAGCACTAAGACAATGTTTGCCTGAGAGGGTTTTCCCGATTGATACAAGTCAATACTTAACGTGGGATGATACAAAGGTTCTGGAATTACTGAAGATTAAGTCTTCCGAGTGCGCAGAAGCAAGGGCTATTGTCGAACGCCGTGTGTGGACTTGTGTTTACCAAACCAAAACACATCCGCATGGGGACGGGCTGACGGGCTTCCAGATGGTAGAAAACATGATGAAAACGAAATTCGGAAGCGAAGTGTTCAAAGAGAATTTTCGGGTTGACCGCTCGGCTGATAAATTACCGCATAAGATCATTCCTCGGAAGTATGCTATTGACGATGAAGAGGTTATAGCTATCTTCGACAAAAAGAGTAACCGGCTTACCACGATTTCGGATGAATCGGCAATTATCAGCAATCTCACTGACAGAATCAATATTCAGCGTATTTATGCGCACCCGGATATTTCTGACGCGGCGTTGGCGGAAGTTAGAAAGTTACTTGGAACAGAAGCGGAGGATAATGAGAATGAATGATAAAGTTTTGTGCGCAATCGACTCAATCTGCGAGCAAATCAAACCGGGGAAAAAGATGCTTCAAAAGCTATTGTACTTAATGGAGCGGAAGGGGTTACAGTTAGATTTGGATTATTCAATCCATTACTACGGCCCTTACAGCTCGGAACTAGACCAGAAGCTTCGTGTCTATGAAGCCTTCAACCTTATCGCAATCAAGCCAAGCAGCATGACCCACACCATTTCGATTGCCAGTGAGGTGATAAGGGATGTTACTCCTGAAGAAAATGACATCATAGCCGACGTTATTGGCAAATATGCACATAACACCCCTTTGGAACTGGAGCTTCTGACAACTGCTGATTACGTCGCAAATACGATTCTTGTATGCAAAAACGCATCAAGAGAAGATATTATAAAAGAAGTTCTAAGAATAAAGGGAAGCAAGTTTTCTATTGAAAAAATCAATGCCAGTATTACGCGCTTGGAAACAGATTCGTTTTTATCCTTAGCGGGTTGAACTATCCCTTTGAACTGGAACTGGAACTACAAATACTAAAAAGCTAGGTGGTAGTTGCCTGGCTTTTTTATTCGTCTTTGAGTAACCCTGGATTGTATGTAAAGTCAAATCTCCAAGCCTTCGACCAACACAAGTTTCTTCCGCTTGCCCTCAGTCATTGAACTCACCGCTGATGTAGAGTTTCTCCAGGTTGTGCCCCTCGCGCAGATCCCGCTTTGTTGCGTTGGCGAAAGAGGTTAGTTTTTCGTCGGTGAGGATGAAATAACAGTCGGGCCGCATGATCCGATTGGAGAGCAGATTTGTGTTGTGCGACGTAAGAATCACCTGAAAGCCGGGGGGCTACTCCAAAAGTTCCACCAGCGTTTCCGCCAACTCGTAGTGGTAAAATGCGTCGAACTCGTCGATGAACATCAGAGAAACATCGGTCGCCGTCTTGAACCAGTAAAAAAGTATACAGCGCCTTCGTACCGCTGGACGCCACAGCAAAAAAGCTAGGCGGTGCCTGCCTAGCTCTAATGCTCAATTTCCTCAATAAATCTGTCGGCTATTACTCCATGCCCCTGCGCAAACAGCCCGGTCTCAAAATCCAGTAGAGAGGCATAGGTTTTTGACTGTATGAATTGCTTCAGGACATTCTTTGGAGGACGACATAACGAGTGTGAAGCTTCAAGCACAGCGGCAGCAGCGACTATCGGAACAGTGCCGGCCGCTATAATTGTTACCCTACTTTCCATCGGCTGAATCATACGCCCGCTCACCCAGCGAGTAGATAAAAGGAATGTCCTGCATCGTTAATATACGCCGCTCGTAGCCGTGGCATTCCTGCCCGAGATACTCCTGCAATTTGTAAAACCCTGTGTATCGGCTGGCCTGCTCCTCCGACGCCTTGATCTCAATCAGTTGCCGCTGTGCGTCGTCCACTAGATCAATTTCGTAGACGCTGCCGTCCGCCAGCCTGTGCCTTATAAATGATACGGAGTCCTTTCCGTTCGCCATTTCCCACTCGGACACGAACAGCCCTTCCAGCAAGGTACCAAGCAGCGGCCCTTTCAGGACAAGCTCGCGGTCGGTATATCCTGCCAGTTGGGCGGTCAGTTCGCTCCGCAGGAACGGAACCTTTACATACCACTTGAAACGCTCGCAGAATGGCGATTTATTCGGCACCTTCAAGATAACGCCCAGCATCTCCAGAAAGTGCAACAATGCGGAAACCTCCGTCTGCGGCATCCACAGGCTGCTCCTTGTGGTCTTAAACTGCATGTATTCTAGAAATTGAGTCTTCACTGCGGTGTTTTCAGCCATGCCCAGTGATAGAAAATCCTCCGAGATACGGGCAACACCGGCTAAATCAGCATTGGTAATCGTCCTGGCCGACAGCAGCAAGACCTCCCTCGCTATGCTCCGCCAGTTGTAGTCCTGGGAATTGTTGAACCAAGCCTCGGTGGAGTCTATCGCGACCGTCCTGACCAACGGTGACACAATGCTCTGCTCGATGTAGTTGGCCTCAGATACCGCGTCTGAGAAGAAGAAACCGCCGTTGATGATGTATTGCCTCAAATCCTCGGCGGAAGGGTCGGTGGTCTTTATCACGAACTTGCAGTGCTCATAGAAAGAGAGATGCGACACTCTAATGATCGTGCTGCGGTCGAATAGCGCCGTTGTACCCGTCAGCCAGACCGCCAGTGAATTTGTGCCTGTGAGTACCATCTTCGCGCCGTAGGCTTCCGTCAGCGCGTCGAACAGTATTTGCGCCCGGTTAACGAACAGCTCCGCGTTGCCTATTTCGTCCACAAAGAAGTATACGCCCTTTTTTGCCCGAGGATTGGCATAATCATAAAGGGCTTCAAAATCGTCTCCCGGCTCCATCTCCAAGTAGTGAATATTGTCGGGGGATATGCCACGCTCCAAAAGATAACGAATGCTCTGGCGCAGGAGGACTGTCTTCCCGGAACGTCGCAATCCGAACAGACAAAGTATTCGCTTGGATATTTCGTGCGGGGCTTCCAAGTGGGCCACGATCTCGGGGAACATAAAACGGGCCTCCGAAGGAACGCCCTCGTCAAGCATTTTATGAACGTCGTAAATTCTCATAGCGACACCTCCCATCCACATCATAATATTACCACAAATCAAGGCCGCAAGCAACGCGGCAATGAAATATTACGCCCGTTGTAAATTCCGATAGAGCGTCGATTTCTTAACCCCGGTCATGTCCTCGATCTCCCTGATCGAATACTGGCGTGTTCCGTAGAGCTTCAATGCCTTTTTGACAGTATCGGGATCGGTCTTGGGTCTGCCGCCTACCCTGCCTCTTGCTCTGGCGGCTTTTAGACCTTCACGGGTTCTATCGGCAATAGTATCCCGTTCAAACTGGGCAATGGCAGACATGAGGGTGAACAGGAGTTTCCCAGTGCTGGTATTGGTGTCGATGGATTCTTTGAGGGAAACGAGGTTGACGCCCTTGCTCTGGAACAACTCTGTGAGTTCAATCAGATCCTTGGTGCTGCGGCCCAGACGGGACAGGGACTCAATGACAACAGTATCGCCCTCGGTCATGCGATCTAGCATCTTCATCAGTTCGGGGCGGTCTTTCTTGGTGCCGGTCATCTTCTCGTTATAGATATGATCGACGCCATATTTCTGTAGGGCATCAACTTGACGGTCGAGATTTTGCTGATCGGTGCTCACTCTGGCGTATCCGAAGATATAATTTTTCATGGAGTCCTCCTTGTCTCAAAAATGGATGAGTATCGCGATGTTGATTTTGCGACGAGTTATGAGATGAAAACGCCCTCAAAACCAGTCGGTTTCAAGGGCGATTTGGGAATATAAAAACCCATCGCAAAAATGATCGTTTATGGGAATCAGTATTCGGACGGCAGCAGTAGCACCCCGTCGATCAGGTACAGCTTCACAGACCCCAACGGAAAATCGGTGAATGGAATTTCCTGTGTTATAACGAGCTTCGTGTCGTTGTACCCTCGGACAACCGCACTGTGGGTCTCCAAGTTGACCTCTAGCTTCCAGACCTGAAATCCGGGATCAAGCTTCCTGTTGGTCTGGTAGGAACCGATGACGTCAAGGAACCAGTAGCACCCGGCGGCCTCTGCCAGTGCTATCACGCCATCTGTTGCCACTGGAAAAGTCGGGAATGGTGAATACTTATGGTAGGACTCAGAACAGTTGGAGTAGTTGATGACGTCCAGGAAATACATCGGGGTGAACAGATAATCGCATTCCGGGTGCATCGTTCCTGTGGGTGGATAGAGCAGACTGTTGCCAATGATAACGTATCCCGGCATTCCCAATAGGGCCATCTGAACATAACACATCCTGGCTACAACCGGATCGATGTCCTGACCGACGAAAAGAATGTCTCGTTGGAAATTGATCCCCATGTCCGTACAGTTGTGAGCGAACGCTATCAGCGTAGCTCCGCTGCCACAACAGGAATCGTTGACGATGATGAATCCCTGTTGTTCAATCAGGTCGGAGGCGTCGGTGCTAATCATCTGGCTCATCATGCGGCAGATCGGTTCAGGGGTGAAGAACTGGCCTCGCCAATGGTTGTACAGTTCCAGCTCCATGTACATCTCCCCCAAGACGTCAGTGATCCCTTCCTGTGTCCAAAATTGAGCAATGGGGCGGCGCAGTCAGGCTCATGCTGGCCCAGTTGCTCACGACGCTCACAAACAGGCCCGACAAGTATAGCTTTGAAGGCCGCAACCAAGATCCCGTGCTCTTAATCTTCGATGAAGCGGCCCGATGGGGCAAACTGGAAGTCCTCCCGGAAGCGCTTACCACCCTTCGTAGCCGCTGCGTCACGACACTGATGGCGATTCAAAGCATCGCAAGCCTTGACCGTACCTATGGAACCCCGACAAGGCGCGTAATACTGGACTGCTGTAGCTACACTGTCATCGCTGCGGTTCACGACGCGGAGACACAGAAATACTGCTCTGAGCTTGTTGGAGGCTATCACACTTGGTCTCCCAGCATGAGTGAAACCTACCATCCCAGCCGATGGGAAATTGATGTCAGTCGGCAACTCAGCGCGCACAGAGAGCCAATCCTTTATCCGGAGGAATTCGCAACATTACGCGAATTTGTCCTAGTCTCCCCATATGGGACTTATTTCGTCGAGAAAGATCCCTATTACGAGACTGAACCCCTTCTGTTTGAACAGAGGCAAGACGGCTTCCGCAGGCTGTTGCCGGCCAATAAATACGAGGAGGACTACTTTTATGACGATCCAAGAACGCATCGCTAGTGACAGGGCGAAATATAAGCTCCAGCAAAACCAACAACGCAATGAGGAGCTGCGCTGCGAACTGACGCAGGAACACCCCGCTGACGAACCTCGCGACGAGCGCGTCAAAACAAACATCGACCCCAAACGCGCCCAAATAATCGGGGAAGTTTTTGTGCGCCACTTCCCCGAGCTACAGGGCTTTCACCCCATGCTCAACGAGTCCGCGAACGCTTCGGAGTTTAAGCAGCTTGATGAATTCTTTTCCGCGTTGGCATCTTTCAAAAGCTGCTATGATGCTTTACAGGCGATTCTAAACGACAAGGAAACAACGTCCGGGCCAGTCAACAGCAAGAGCAAGCAGTAGGCAATCTCTAAGTCAGCGCCTAATCAAATCTGTGGGTGCCTCGGCGATACACTTCTGGGGCACCCACATCACAGGAGGGATTTGATGTATCACCTTTCGGCGAAAAAACTTACCCGGCGGAAGATCAAATCCGTCGTAGCCTCAGCCGCGTATAGAAGCGGGGCGAAGCTATATGATGAGCGCCAAAAGCGTCATCACGACTATACGAAAAAAGAAGGCGTCGTTCACGTTGAGAGCATGGCTCCGCCAGATACTCCTGCTTGGCTAAAAGACAGGGAGACCAAGTGGAACACCGTTGAGCGGATGGAAAAGCGCAAGGATGCTTGCCTGGCGCGAGAGATAGAAGTCGCCCTGCCCAGAGAGCTTACCCTCGCGGAGCAAATTGAGTTGGCGAGAGCGTTTATCAATGACAATTTCATTTGTCTGGGTATGTGCGCCGATCTCTGCATCCACCATAAAACCGTTGAGAATCCCCACGCACATATTCTTTTGACCGACCGCCCCGTGAACCGTGATGGGTTTATGCCAAAAAAGGATCCGAGCTGGAACGAAAGACGGAGGCTTATAGATTGGCGTAAGGATTGGGAAAGGATGTTGAACTGGGAATACGAACGCATGGGACTGGAAAAGCGTGTCACCCACAGAAGCTACAAGGCACTCGGTATTACTGACCGAAAGCCTACTAAACATCTCGGATATCGAGTGCTGAAGTATGCCGAGCGCGGCCAGATGACAGACCGTTTCTTGGAGCACTTGAAAATCCTACATAGCGACCGGGAACGGGAGCGTCTGATGCTGCGTTCCCTGGAACAAGTCAGGAATCCACGCGACCGTGAGCGTCTGATGGCGCAATTTCTGGAGATCGCCGTCAACGCCCATTTGAAGGAGCGGCTGACATCTCGCTTCATAGAAATCCTTGACCACAGCAAAGACCGCGAAAGGCACCTGAGCCGCTCATACGAGCACTCCAGATAGACACACCATCACAAACGCATATTATCAAAGAAAGGATGGTTTATTATGGCAACCGCAAAACAATCCCACAGCATTGACGCAGCTATAGTATCCAGCGAACCCAAGCCAGCAGCCAAGCGTAAAGCCAAGACCACGACCAAAAAAGAAACCCAGCCCCCACATCGCACGCTTGATGCCATTCGAGAAGATTTCCTTCGCCTCAATAAAAACAGCTCTGAAGCAATCTACGAGCAGGGACGGCTACTCAGAGAGGTCAGGGATCAGGTGGAGCATGGGGAGTGGTTGGACTGGGTTCACAGCGTCAACTTCCACAAGCGACGCGCGCAACGCTACATAAAGCTTGTAGATGAATATCCAAACGCGACTATGTTGTCGCTTTTGGATTTGAGCAAAGCACTGGCTCTGCTGCGTGTGCCCGAGGGTGAGCGGGACGAATTTCTCAACGTATCGCATATGGTGCCAGGCAAAAGCGGTGAACTCATGTCGGCAACTGTATGCGCTATGAGCGTGAGACAGTTTGACTATGCCATTCGAGTACATATGGGCATAGAAGATAAGGAATCCCTCCCAGAGCAAGAAACATCCAACCCCAAAAAAGGATCTACCAGCCTGACGGAACAAGCGTATTCCAGCGTGAACAAGCTCCTGGACTACAGGAACAATCTTGACGACAACTCCGACGAGCATAATGCAGTGACCGGAAAACTGCGCGATCTGCGCGACCTGATAGATGAAGCTCTGGAACTCAACGATGAGGAATGATCTGTGATGGCGCAAAAATCAAACGCCAATACCAAGCGGGAACACGCCAGCCTTACGGCTGTGTGGGATGTAAAATTGAATCTGAAAACATTATCAACAAAAATAGATGCGACGATTTGTTGGATTAGTATATATATTATATCATGGATTTAGAGAAATGACTACAGCCGGCACCTATAAAATTGAAGATCGGAGGGATACCGTGTTGAACAGCAGCCAGCCAACCCAGACCACGCTGCGGGATACCAATTCGGTATCCCCGGCCAATAAGGTCAACCAATCATGTACTACCCACGACCCCTGCCGCATATACATGGGGCAGACGGGGAAGGGGGACGAGCCTGTGACGGACACGCACCGCAGAGATGTGAAGAATCTGGCGCAATTGCTTTGGCAGCTTCACATGAACGAGGCGGCAAGGACAAACGGCCTCATCACCGCCTCCATGTACGAATTTGCCAAGGACGCGCTACATAAGGATATTGCCAAGCTGTCCGCGCTGTGCTATAATGAGTGCCATAAGGCAGGTGGCAATAGTGGATTTGAAGTTTGCACAGCGACAGCTTGATACCGGGCGGTCGATCTTCGACCTCCGGCTGCGTGTCGTCTACTACGCCAGAGTGAGCACCGAGCGCGACGAACAGCTCAACAGTCTTGACAATCAGATTTCCTATTACGACGCATACATACGCAACAACGCCAACTGGACGTTCGCGGGCGGCTACGTTGACGAGGGCATCAGCGGGACAAGCACCCTGAAGCGCGAGGATTTCCTGCGTATGGTGGATGACGCCGAGGCCGGGCATTTCGACCTCATCGTCACCAAAGAGATTTCCCGCTTTGCCAGAGATACCTTGGACTCAATACAATACACACGCCGGCTCCTATCTGCCGGCGTGGGTGTTTTTTTTCAGTCGGACAATATCAACACGCTGAACACGGACGCGGAGTTGCGCCTGACCATCATGGCGTCGCTGGCACAGGATGAAATGCGCCGCCTTTCGGAGCGTGTGCGTTTCGGGATGCAGAGGGCGTATGAGGCCGGGCGCGTTCTCGGTAACGGAAAAATCTATGGCTATGACAAGGCCAAGGGCAAACTGACTATAAACGAGGAAGAAGCGGCCTTTATCAGAACGCTGTTCAACCTGTACGACAGCGGCAAATACGGGTTTAGAACCATCGTCAGGGTCTTGGGTGAAATGGGATATACCAACCAGGCCGGAAACCCCTTGAACCCCGGAACCCTCCGGCAGATACTTGAAAATCCCAAGTACAAGGGCTACTATCACGGCAGGAAAACCGAAAGTCAGGATTATCGCAGCAAGAAAAAAGTAAAGCTCGCGCCCGAGGAGCATCTTTACTACAAGGACGAGGACATCCCGCCCATTGTCAGTGAAGAACTGTGGGACAGGGTGAATGCCACACTGTCCTACAGACGGGAGAAATACAAGAAACACGCGCCCAACACGACATCAAAGTTTCCGTATTCGGGGAAGATCATTTGTGAAGAGCACGGGACGCATCATTACCGCAAGGTTTGGAAGGACAGAAAAATCCCGGCTGAAAGCTGGTGCTGCAAGATTTATCTGGCAAAGGGCCGCATCGCTTGCCAGACCCCGCACCTCTACACCAAAGACCTTGACGCTATCATGGAGTACATCGGGCGCGACCTGCTGGACAACCGTGAGCGGTATGTCCAGAGCGTGGAGAGCCTTCTGAGCCTCTATCGGCAGGCGGAACACAGCCGGGTTGACAGGACACATGAGCTTTCCAAGATAGCCGCCGAAATCGACAAAGCCAAACGCAAGCAGGACAAGCTCCTTGACCTATATACGGACGGAGACCTGGAAAAAGCCGACTATCTTGAAAAAAACGCAAAGCTTAAAGAAACCATTGCCGCCATGAACGGGCGCTTCCAGTCCATTCAGGCCGAACAGGACATTGCCGCGAACGCTGAGACCACTCTTGAACAGGTGCGGGAGTATTTCTATGAGGCCGTGGACATACGTAAAGGCGCGTTGGAAGTTGCGCAGGATATGCTCGACACCGTGACCATCCTCAAAGGCAGCACCCAAAAAGAGATGAAAATCCGCATAGTCATGAAGTACGGGGAAACCCAGATCGCCAACATCATCCGTACCTTCATTTCGTATGGTGACACCGAAATCTCCCCCATCGTGGGCAGTGAAAAACAATCCGAGCAACTGGTGATGTTCCTGTTAAACGACTTTGAGGAAAATCCCGAAAAGATATGGAACTCTAACATATTCGGCAAAAGTCTGCACGAGCTTGTAAACGAAGGCCTGCACAACAAGCTCTACCGCATGCCGGCTGACGCCCGGATGAAGCTGCAGGAGACGATCGAACGCATTATCAACGAGGGCTGCGGAGGGCTTGTCTGTATTATCCTGTAGTTATTGCCATATTATGACAAATTTATTCCCCCGCTGTGGTATACATTGGACATACCACATTCAAGCGGGGGTTTTTTTATGGAATACAAAAGCGGTACGGCAGACGGCGGGACTCACGCGGACGCCCGCGGCGGATTGCGAGGGCTGCTGCGGGAGTACAGGCAGCTGGCCGGTCTTGCCTTAAACGCGGCGGGTGGTTTTATAATGGCGAACGCCAGTATACTCGGCGAAATTTCGCCCTTTGGCGTGGCCTTTTGCGCCGCCCTGCCAGGCGGCGCCTCGGTCGCCGCCGCGCTTGGGGCGGGCTTTGGCTACGCACTCGCTCCGGGAGCCGGGGACAGCATGAGATATATTGCGGCAGTTGTGCTCACCGCCGCCGCGCGGTGGCTGCTGGCTCCAAAACGCGCGGCGCTGCTCGGTAAAAGCGCGGCTGCGCCCGAGCGCAAAGAAACGGTAATTCCGGCGCCTGTGGCATCTATGATGACGGCGTTTTTCGCCATGCTCGTGGCAGGGGCGGCCGCAGCATTTTCATCGGGGTACACGGTCTACGACCTGGTGCTAAATATTTCTGAGATTATGCTCACCTGCGGCGCGGCATATTTCTTTTCGCGGTCGCTCTTACCGCTGAAGCTTGGGCTTTCCGGCGCGGGCAAGACCGACGTCTCCTGCGCGGTTGTAAGCGTCGCGATCCTTATAGCTGGCTTTTCGGGCCTGATGATACAGGGAGTCTCTGTCGGGCATGTGCTGGCTGCTGCTGCTGTGCTGTTCGCGGCGCGCGCGGGGGGAGAAGCCGGCGGCAGTATCGCGGGAGCAATAGCGGGGCTTTCTGTCAGCCTGGCCGGCGGGGAGCTTGGTTACGCGGCGGCGGCCTACGCCTTTGGAGGGCTTGTCTCCGGCGTATTTTCCCCAGCGGGAAGGATCGCCTCCGCAGGGGCGTTTGTTGTTGTCAACGCCGTGATCGCGTTCCTCTCCCTTGAACCGGCCGCGCAGCGCTTCGCCATGATAGAGGTCTGCGCCGCCTCGGTGATATTCGCGGCGGCTCCGGGTTCGGTGCTTCGCGCTTTCCAAGCGCCCGGCGCGCGGACAGGCCTTAGCATTGACGACGGATATGTGCGCGGACTCCTGCGCGACCGGCTTGACGACGTCTCGCAGGCCTTAAGCGAGGTTGGGCACACTACCCGCAAGGTGAGCGAAGGGCTTTCCCGGCTTGCCGGGGACGGTTCCGCCGAAGCCGCCGCCCGCACGGTGGAGCGTGTCTGCCGCAAATGCCAAATGAAGAACACCTGCTGGCAATTCAGCCACTCCGAAACTATGGCGGCGCTGAATCTCGCGCTTTCTACTATTAAGCGGACAGGTGGCGTCAGCCGTTCGCGCGCGCCAAAATATCTCACCGAAAATTGTACCAAGCTGGGCGAGCTTTTGGGTGAGCTGACCCTGCAATCCCGTGAACAGGGCGCCAGAGGCGGGGCCGAGCGCAAAATTTCGCTGGTGCGCTCTGTGATCACCGACCAGTTCGAGGCGCTTTCGCAGATCCTGGCGGAAATATCCGGGGAGATATATGCGTTTAAAGCCTTTAACGAGGCCGCCTCCAAGCGCGTGCGGGATTATCTTGAGCGTGAGGGGTTTGCCCCGACGCGCGTAAGGGTGTATACCGACGACAAAGACCGGCTTTGCGTGTCTTTCATGCTGCCGCATTATCAGGTTGCGCGGTTTTCAAAGACAAAAACTGCGCTCGACCTCTGCGGTTTGCTCGACGCGGACCTTGATATGCCGCAGATCACGGCCAGAGCGCGCGTCGCCGCAGTCACCTTTTTTGAAAAGACCTGCTACGCGGTCAACATAGGCGCGTACCAGCTGGCGGAAGGACAAAACCGCCTGTGCGGGGACTCCTATGATTTTATAGAGAACAAAGACGGCAAGGCTCATTTTATTCTAAGCGACGGCATGGGAAGCGGCGGCGGCGCGGCGGTGGACTCCGGGATGGCGTCCGAGCTTGTGCGGCAGCTGCTCGCGGCCGGCATCAGCCACGGGACCGCGCTTAAGCTCGCGAACTCGGCGCTTATGGTAAAGTCGGGCAGCGAGAGTCTGGCCACCGTGGACGTCGCCACTGTAGACCTCTTTTCCGGCCAGGCGGATTTTTACAAGGCCGGGGCCGCACCCACATTTATAGTGAAAAACGGCAAGGCCGGCAGCGTGGAGACAAACTCCATGCCAGCCGGCATCCTGCGCGGAGTCTCGTTTGAACACAGCCTTGTCTCTCTTGCCGCCGGCGACATTGTAATTATGGTCAGCGACGGCGTAACTGCGACCGGTTCGGAATGGGTAAAAACCGAACTTGCGTCCTTGCAGGGCGAAGATGTACAGGAGCTCTGCGAAAAGCTCGCCAAGGCCGCCAAAGCAAAGCGAAGCGACAACCACGAGGACGACATCACGGTAGTGGCCGCGAGGGTCGTTGCGAGAGAATAGAAAAATGTAGGGGCGAACTGTGTTCGCCCGTGGAATATTGCGGGCGAACACAGTTCACCCCTACCCACTAATTGCTTTTTCCTGCTTTAGGAATACAAAGCCGTCCTGATAATCGCATAAGACATTCTCGCCGGGGGAAATGCCGCCGGCCAGTATCTCGTCGGCTAATTTGTCCTCCACATGCTGCTGTACGGCGCGTCTGAGCGGCCGCGCGCCGTACACCGGGTCAAAGCCCCGCTCGGCTATTTTTTCAACTGCGCTGTCCGAAAACTCCAGAGCAATATTCATCTCGGCCGCCTTTTTGGCCAGTCTTTGGAACGCGAGACGCGCAATCTTGCGTATCTCCTCGCTTTTTAGCCTGTTGAATACTACTATCTCGTCCACACGGTTAATAAGCTCCGGTAACAATATGCGCTTTAGTTCGCTCATGACCTCCCGCCTGAGCCCCCTGTCGGCGGTCCCGGAATCCCCGCTGTCCGGTTCCGACGCGGCGCTGGGCGTGGTGAAACCCATGCTCCTGTTTTCGGTAAAGTGCCTTGCCCCCGCGTTGGAGGTCATGATCACAACCGAATTCTTAAAGCTCACAAGATGCCCTTGCGCGTCTGTCAGCGTGCCCTCCTCCAGTATTTGCAGCAGGATGTTAAAGACCTCGGGATGCGCCTTTTCTATCTCGTCAAACAGCACCACGCTGTACGGGCGGCGGCGTATCTTTTCTGTCAGCTGCCCGCCTTCTTCGTAACCCACGTAACCGGGCGGAGAGCCTATCAGCCTCGCAACGGCGTGCTTTTCCATATACTCGCTCATGTCCAGCCTTATAAGCGCTCCGCTTTTCGTGAACATGCACTCGCTTAAGGCGACGCAAAGCTCGGTCTTGCCCACGCCCGTAGGCCCGAGGAATATGAACGAGCCTATTGGCCGCCCGGGCTCCTTGAGTCCGGCCTTGCCGCGGCGTATCGCGCTTGTCACGGCGCTCACCGCCTCCGGCTGGCCTATGACTCTTTCTCGCAGGCGTTCCTCAAGGTTCATAAGCCGGCGGCTTTCCTCCTCGGAAAGACTCGCAAGCTCTATTCCCGTAATCTCCGAAATCAGCACCGCCACGTCCTCGCCCGTGAGTTCCTCGCGCTTTTCGCCGAAGAATACTCTCTTTTCGCCGCCCAGATCGGTCCCGTATCTGCCGAGCATTGCGCGCAAGGCCTTTTCCCTGTCGTGAATGCTCGACGCAAGCTCAAAATTCTTGGCATTAACGGCGTTTTCTTTTTCGGCTTTTAACTCGTACAAGCGGCTCTCCCTGGCGCAGAGGCTGTCCTTTGCGTCAAATGCCTTTAATTTCAGCTTGCTGGACGCCTCGTCCAACAGGTCTATGGCCTTGTCCGGCAACATGCGCTCGCTCATGTACCGCGCCGAAAGCTTCACGGCGGCTTCTATTGCGCCGTCGGTTATTATCACCTTGTGGTGTTCCTCGTACTTTGGCCGCAGCCCACGCAGTATCATGATAGCGTCGGCCTCTTCCGGCTGCTCCACCATCACGCTTTGGAACCGGCGCTCCAGCGCCGCCTCCTTTTCTATATATCTGCGGTACTCCGCAGTCGTGGTCGCGCCTATGATTTGAATGCCGCCGCGCGCAAGCTGGGGCTTTAAAATGTTGGCGGCGTCTATTGCGCCCTCGGCCGCGCCCGCGCCTATTATGGTGTGCAGCTCGTCTATGAACAGTATAGCGTCGCGGTCCGCTGCGGCCTCCTCAAGCGAGGTTTTAATCCTCTCTTCAAAATCCCCGCGGTACTTCGCTCCCGCCACCATCGCCGCGAGGTCTACCGCAAGTACCCGCTTGCCGCGCAGGGGCTCCGGAGTTTCTCCGCGGATTATCCTCTGCGCCAGGCCCTCGACAATCGCCGTCTTGCCGACTCCCGCCTCGCCGATGAGGCAGGGGTTGTTTTTTGTGCGTCTGGTGAGTATTTGTATAACGCGCTTTATTTCATCCTCACGCCCGAACACCGGGTCGAGTTTGTCCGCCGCCGCAAATTCAGTAAGGTCGCGGCTGTATTTGTCCAGTGTCGGCGTTTTGCTGGGCTGCTGCCTTGGCGGAGCCATTGGCCGCGTGCGGTTGAATCTGCGGTCTGCGGCTCCCGCCTCGTCCGCTTCGTCGCCCATAGAGTCCATTATACTCCCGACTATCGGCTCTGGGTCGGCGCCTAGCTCCCTAAGCAGCTTGACGCCGTAGCTGTCAGGCTCTTTGGCCAGCGCCATCAGAATATGCTCGGTACCCACGCGGCTGCGTCCCATCATTCTGGCTTTCATCATGGATATTTCAAGCATTTTCCTGCACCTCGGAGTAAAGTCCTCGGGCGTGAGATTGGTTTTCTCACCGCTGCCTACCGTGGAGACTATGGATTTTTTATATATTTCAAACGTGACGCTTTTTTGCGTCAGCGCGGCATAGGCCACTCCGCTGTTTTCGTCCAGCATGCCCAGCACCAGATGCTCGCTTCCAACATAGGTATGCCCCAAAAGCGAGGCCTGGGCCAGCGCAACGTTGATGGCGTTGTTGGCTTTTCCCGTAAAACCGCTGAACCGGAACATAGTACACTAACCTCACTCTGCTCTTTGCGAGATAATTACCACGCAAAACATATATATGCGCCAAAACAATAAATCAACAGGAATATTGACAGCTTTTTAAGGCTTTAAGCTCAAAATTCAAAAAACTGTAACCACTTTGCGCAGTATTTCATAGTATAAGATGAAACCAACAAAAAAGGAGGTTCTCGTAATGTTTATGGGCAACAACATGTGGCTGATCCTGATCCTGGTTCTTCTTTTCTGCGGCTCGGGCAACACGATGGGCGGATGCGGCTGCAACAACTGCGGATGCAACAGCTGCGGAAGCGACTGCGGATGCGACGGGTAGGCTACTGAGTACTTACGGGAAAAAGACGGGGGTACCCCCGTTTTTTTCCGCGTTATCTTTATTTTCGCTTGACAAAGCTTTGATCATGATATACAATAAGAATAGATTGGCACTCATTGCATTAGAGTGCCAGAATATCGTGCAGGAGGTTCGTCATGGCCAAAAAACAGTTTAAGTCGGAGTCCAAGCGTTTGCTGGACCTGATGATCAACTCGATCTACACCCACAAGGAAATTTTCATCAGGGAGCTTATCTCCAACGCGAGCGACGCGCTGGACAAGCTCTGCTACATGTCCCTTACCGACGAAAGCGTGGGGCTTTCGCGCGGGGATTTTAAAATTGAGCTTAAGGTCGACAAGGCGGCCCGTACGCTGACTATCTCTGACAACGGCGTGGGCATGAGCGCGGAGGAGCTTGAACAAAACCTCGGCACCATAGCCAAAAGCGGCTCGCGCGCGTTTAAAGAGGAGATAAGCGGCGCAAGCGGCAAGCCCGAAGGCGAAGATAAGACCGGCGCGGAGACTATAGATATTATCGGGCAGTTTGGCGTGGGGTTTTACTCGGCGTTCATGGTGGCGGACGAAGTCACGGTTTTAAGCCGCAAATACGGCGCACAAGCCGCCAGCCTGTGGAACTCAACAGGCGCAGACGGCTACACCCTTTCAACGGGGGAGCGCGCGGCGGCGGGCACCGATGTAATCGTAAAGATCAAGCCCAAGACGGAGGACGAGGACTACGACAGGTTCCTTGAGGAGTATTCGCTGGTGGGACTGGTCAAAAAGTATTCCGACTATATCCGCTATCCCATCATGATGGAACGCGAAAAGAGCCGCCAAAAAGAAGGCGGCGACAAGGACAAGCCCGAGTACGAAAAATACACCGAGGTCGAAACGCTGAACAGCATGGTGCCGATTTGGCAGCGCGGCAAAAGCGAGGTAAAGGACGAGGACTACAACAGCTTTTACCGCGAAAAATTCTTCGATTTCGAAGAGCCGCTGCGCGTAATACACATGGACGCAGAAGGCCTTGTGAGCTTCAAGGCGCTGCTGTTCATCCCCGCCAAGGCCTCCTACGACTACTACACAAAGGACTACAAAAAGGGCTTGCAGCTTTACTCCAGCGGGGTCATGATAATGGAAAACTGCGCGGACCTCTTGCCGGAGCATTTCCGCTTTGTGCGCGGCGTGGTGGATTCGCCAGACCTTTCCCTTAATATCTCCCGCGAGATGCTCCAGCACGACCGGCAGCTTAAGGTAATCGCCACCAACCTTGAAAAGAAGATAAAGTCCGAGCTTTTAAAGATGCAGACAGCCGACCGCGAAAAGTACGAGACATTCTTCAAGGCCTTCGGTCTGCAGCTGAAATATGGCGTCGCGGGAAGCTACGGTATGAACAGCGACAATCTTGCCGACCTGCTGATGTTCCCGTCGTCTTACTCGGAAAAGCCGGCAACGCTCGCCGAGTATGTGACGCGCATGAAGCCCGAACAGGAGCACATCTACTACGCCGCCGGGGACTCGGTCGCGCGCGTGGCCGCCCTGCCGCAGACCGAGCGCATACGCGACCGCGGGTTTGAGATACTCTACTTTACCGAGGAAGTTGACGAGTTTGCTGTTCAGTCCTTGCGCAAATATCAGGAGAAGGAATTCTCATCAGCCAACAGCGACGACGCCGCGCTCGTCACCGAGGACGAAAAAAAGGCCGCCGAAAAGGCCGCCGAGGATAACAAGACCCTGCTTGAGTTTATTAAGGAAAAGCTGGGGGACCGCGTTAGCAAGGTAGTGATTTCACAAAAGCTAAAGACGCATCCCGTGTGCCTTACGGCCGAAGGCTCTCTTTCGTTTGAGATGGAAAAATATTTAAGCCAGGTTCAGCCGGACATGGCCCCCAGGGCCGAGCGGGTGCTGGAATTAAACCCCGGCCACGCGGTGTTCGCGGCGCTCTCCGCCGCGTATGAAGCCGACCGCGAAAAAGCCGGCAAGTACGCCGAGGTGCTTTACAGTCAGGCTCTGCTGATGGCCGGGCTGCCCGTGGAGGACCCTGTGGCTTACTCGGATATGGTGCTGGAGCTTATTAGCTGAGCCTGACAAATCTTTCCGGCGCGGGTATAATATAAGCGAAAGCAGCCCCAAACGGCTGCGTCAAAAATAGGTTTTTAAAAAGAGTAACCGCCGCTTTTGCACATGGGCGGTTACTCTGCGTTTACCGTGGTCATTTCGAAAGGGGTTCTCTCAAAAGATTAATGTACAGCGGCGGAATAATACTTGCCAAATTCCGCATCCACGTTTTTTATATGCCTGACAATCCAGTTGATGATTGAACTGTTTAGCTCCAGCGTAAACTTAGCAGAGACGCCGTTAGCTGCAAATTCCCTTTTTAGCTTCTGGAACTCCGCGATATAAATCTGGTGCTGGCCTTTGTGCCACTCATATTTCGGGTAACCCGACTGTCTTTGCAAAGCCTCCTCGTCCCCAAAGTGCTTAACGATATATTCGCCAAGCAAGTCCAGCGTCTTTTGTGTCTCTTCCTTTGAAACCGATTTCGCTCCCATAGCCGTCACCGCGTTGAGCCTGTTGATCAGCTCTTTATGCTGTGCGTCAATTTTGGGAACACCCACTTCCATGTCTTTAGTAAGGGTAATCATTTTGCCACCTCCATAGTTGTCTAATACCTCGTCAAAAAACTAACCTGCCGCCTGTTGCGCTTGCTGCTGCGCCAGCTGCGCCTGCTGCTGCGCGTACGCCTGGGCGGGGTCCACCGCGTCTTCCGGATATTGCAGCTTTACCACGCTGTAGCCGTTGTCTGTCTGGCGCATAATGTAATTCATTATCTTTTCGGGCTCGGGGCGGCCCTGGCCGCCGCTGAAGTCTGTCTGCCACGACACGCCCGACGGAATATACCCCACTCTTATCTCGAACAGCTCCCCTTCGCGTTCAACAGATTCGACCTCGGGGCTGTAGACATTCAGCTGCAAATTAGCGGGCAGGCGGTAAATTCCGGTGTCCGCGTCGTAGAAATAAGGCGTCTCGTAGTCGCCAAAGGATTTGTGCTCAAGAGTGACGTCAGGCCCGAAAAGCTTCGCCGCCGCGACATCCAGGTCCGACGCCGGGACCATCAGTTCGCCGGTTTCGCCATAGGTGTACGAGGCCTGTTTTTCGCCCATCAGCGTGGACCACATGCTGTACATCAAAAGGTTGTCCGGCGCTATGTCGGTCGGCTGCTCAAACGGCGCGGGGTCAAACATCACAAGCGGCCGCACAAGGTTTTCGAACATGCGCTTTTCCTGCGAGTTGTCCAGTATCTGCCCTGTCAGTCTAAAGCACAGATAAACCACCGTTATGACCCCGAAGACCGCGAGTCCTATGAACAGGCCCCCTATTGGCGCGGCGTAACGGCGCTTCCTGCGGTTTTTGTTTGGCTGGGTAATTTGCATTGTATTCCTCTTTCAAATTATAGAATTATCTCACTTGCCCGCTGCCTGTGATCATGTACTTTGTGCTCGTAAGGTGTTTCAATCCCATCGGGCCTCTCGCGTGGAGCTTTTGGGTAGAGATGCCAATCTCGGCGCCCAAGCCGAACTCCCCGCCGTCGGTAAAGCGGGTGGAGGCGTTCACGTAGACCGCCGCGCTGTCTACCTCGTTTAAAAACCGGCGTCCGTTTGCGTAATCCCGCGTGATTATCGCTTCTGAGTGGCGCGTCGAATATCTTTCGATATGCTCCATCGCTTCATCCAGCCCGCCGACTACCTTGACCGCGAGTATATAGTCGTCGAATTCGGCGGCAAAATCCTCCTCGGCCGCTTCCCTCGCACCGGGCAGGAACCGCATGGCTTTCTCGCAGGCTCTAAGCTCCACGTTTCTGCGCGAAAGCCGCTCCGCAATCAGCGGCAGCAGCCTTTCGGCGCAGTTTTCGTGGATTAGCAGGGTCTCGACGGCGTTGCATACGCTGGGCCGCGAGGTTTTGGCGTTGTCCACGATACCGGCGGCCATTTCGGCGTCGGCGCTTTCGTCCACAAAGATATGGCAGTTGCCCGCGCCGGTCTCTATTACCGGCACCGCTGCGTTTTTGACCACCGCCTGAATGAGCCCCTTGCCGCCGCGCGGGATTAGCAGGTCGATCACGCTAATTAAGCGCATCATCTCGTTTGCGGTCTCGCGCGAGGTATCCTCAACAAGCTGAACGGCGTCCTGCGGAAATCCGAGTTCTCCAAGCGCCGCGCGTATCACTTTCACAATGGCTTTGTTCGAGTTTATCGCTTCCTTGCCGCCGCGCAGTATGCAGGCGTTGCCGGACTTCAAACAAAGCGCCGCGCAGTCGGCCGTTACATTCGGGCGCGACTCGAATATTACGCCCACCACGCCAAGCGGTACAGTCACCTCCACGATCTCCAGTCCGTTCGGGCGTTTGCCACCGCCGATCACCTTGCCGACAGGATCTGGCAGATTTGCCACGTACCGCACCGCAGCGGCGATCTCGGCGATCCTTCCTTTGGAAAGCAGCAGCCTGTCCTGCATAGCGGCGGACATACCGTTTTCTTTGGCTTGCACCAAGTCCTCCGCGTTTGCGGCTAATACTACCTCCGCATTGTCCTCAAGCGCCGCCGCGACCGCGAGCAGGGCCGCGTCCTTTTCCCCCGTAAGCGCCTGAGCCAGCTTCCTCGCGGCTATTTTAGCGCTTTTGCCTATTTCTTCGAGCATGAACGCACCTTCATTCATATCATTGGTAAAGCCATATTTGCGGGCGAACTATGTTCGCCCGCTTTTATGGCCTATCTTAATAGTTATATGTCCTTTGCTACAAACACCGTGCCGACATCTTCGCCGTCAAACAGCTCGTAGAGCGCGTCAGGCTTTTCCCCGCTGATGATCGCCATATGTATCCCCGCCTCGGTTGCGATCTTAGCGGCCTGTATCTTCGTGCGCATTCCGCCGGTGCCGCGCTTGCTGCCCGTGCCGGACGCCGCCGCCTCTATCTCAGCGTCGATATTGTGCACCACCGGAATCAACTTCGCGTCTTTGTTTTCGCGGGGGTTAATGTCGTAAAGCCCGTCTATGTCGCTTATTATCACCAGCGCGTCCGCGTTCGCGAGCTTTGCGACTATTGCCGAAAGTGTGTCGTTGTCGCCAAAATTCTCGCCCTCCAGCTCGTCGGTCGCCACGGTGTCGTTTTCGTTTATTATCGGCAGCGCGCCAAGCGTCAAAAGCCGCTCCAGCGTGTTTTCAACGTTCTTTCTGCGCGGCGCGTCGTCCACCACGTCTTTTGTCAAAAGCACCTGCGCCACGACATGGTTGTGCGCCATAAACGCGTTGTCGTAAAACTGCATCAGCGCGTTCTGCCCCACGGCGGCGGCGGCCTGGCGGCCCGGTACATCCCGTGGCCGCTCGGCGAGTCCAAGCCTGCCGGCGCCGACGCTTATGGCACCGGAGGACACCAGTATAACCTGCTTGCCTGAGTTTTTAATGTCTGAGACCGCCTTTACAAGGTTTTCTACCCTGCGGATATTCAAAAGCCCCGTCTCGTAGGTCAGCGTGGAGGTCCCCACCTTGACGACGACTCGCTTCGCGTTTTTAAGGTCACAACGGTTCATGCGCTTTATCCCTTTCGTTTACCTGCTTTTCTTTTACAGTCAGTTCACGTTTGATCCCCAATGTCCCCAGGCGGCGTCCGTCCATCTCGAGCACGGTGAATTTGTAACCGTCCCTCTCAAACGCCTCGCCTGTCTCTGGAATACGGCCAAGCTCCTTTAGCGCCCAGCCGCCCACGGTGTTGAACGCCTGGGAATCCTCGTCCTCTTCTAGGCCGAGTCTTTCAAAAAGGTCTGCGAGCGAGTAGTCCCCGGCGGCTTCAAGGCCGCCGTCAGGCGTTTCGGTCAGGCCTTCGGTTATAACGTCGTCCTCGTCCCAGATCTCGCCTACAAGCTCTTCAAGCACGTCCTCCATCGTGACGATCCCCAGCGTGCCGCCGTACTCGTCGACGACGACCGCCATGTTGAGCTGCTTTGACGTAAAGCTCGACAAAAGATGCGAGAGCTTCATTCCCTTGTGGACGAACATGGCCTCGCCCAGCATATCCTTAAGGCGCATCTCGCGGCCCTCTATAAGCCCCAGCAGAAAATCCCGCGTGTAGAGCACGCCTATGATATTGTCCACAGATTTTTCGTACACGGGAATGCGCGAAAAGCCCTGCTCCACAACCACGCGCTTGATTTCATCAAAGTCCTCGTCAACATCCAGCGCCACTATATCCACGCGCGGGGTAAGTATCTCGCGCAGGGAGGTCTCGTCAAACTCAAGCGCCGACTGCACGAGCTCGCGCTCCTGCTCCTCCAGCACGCCCTCTTCCTCTATCGCGTCCATCATGTAGATTAGCTCTTCCTCGGTGATAGACGGCTTTTTTGACTTCACGCCGCCTCTGAGCGCGGCGCGGCTTATTTTAGTAAGCAAAATGCTCACCGGAGACAGCAGCCTTATAAAAAACTTGAGCGGCTCCACAATTCTTGAGGCGGTCTTGCCGGCGTGCTCCTTAGCGTAGTTTTTGGGTAAGACCTCACCGAACACGAGCAAAACCGCCGTCATGCCCACGGCGGCTGCAACGCCGCCCCTCGCGGGGCCCCAAAGAGAGGTAGCCAGCAATGTCGCCAATGTCGACGCCACGATGTTAACAGTGTTGTTACCCACAAGGATAGACGACAGGCTGTGGTCGTAGTTCTCCACGATCTTAAGCACCGCCGCGGCTTTTTTGTCACCCTCGTCGGCTCTTTTCCTCATGCGTATCTTATTAAACGCCGTCAGCGCGGTCTCCGACGCCGAAAAAAACGCCGAAAGCGCCACCAGCGCCGCTATTGCCAGAATTATAAGCCAACTGTCGCTTTCCAAAATGAAATATCACCTCTATGCGAAATTTAATCTGCCGCGTGGCTCCGGTATGACACGCCCCATTGCTTTTGCGGTCTCAATCCAATCGGAGATAATGGTTTCAATGTTTTCTACAGCCTGCGCCATTGTTTCGCCGTCCGCGCAGCATCCTGAAAGCTCCGGCACATCTGCTATAAACGCTTTGTCCTCTTCGCTCCAGTATAATATAACTTCGTATTTAAACATGAAAAACCCCTCCAAATTTATGCTTTATTATAACATTGCGAATCTGTTTCACTTGGTAGGCTTTAGCTTTTCCATTTTTCGGCTGCAAATTAAGAATTTCGTCTATTCCAGCTTTGTAAAAAATATGATGGCTTCCCTTTATCCGCAACGAAACCCCAAAGCTTTGCAGCAGGTCGCAGGCTTCGCTGAATAAAATGTCGCCGTCACTGGCCCCGCTTAGTATCCTCGTTATTAGCTTTTCCCGTTGTCCCAAGTGCCAGTCCTCCCGTCAAAAGCTATCTTACGCTTTATTATACCAGAAAAAGCGGGTTTTCGCAATATTGCCGTTATATTGCGGCCAAAATTTACAAAGCGGAAACATCATCTCACGGCGCCTTTCCTGAATTGGCCGCATTTTGCTGTCAAGACATACCAAGCTATTTTCTTGTTTTTTTGCTATTGTTATCTTTACTTTTGCGCGATATAGTGTTAATATTTTAGTATATGCGTTCCCGACCCTATAGTTTTATTATATTTTAATACATGTCTCTGTAAAGACGTGGCAAATCAAGGGAGGAAGATAACAAAATGGCAAGAAAAATGCAAACCATGGACGGCAACACCGCCGCGGCTCACGTCTCGTACGCATTTACGGACGTTGCGGCGATTTACCCGATTACGCCGTCCTCCAACATGGCCGAGGTCGTCGATAAATGGGCGGCGGGCGGAAAGCTGAATCTCTTCGGCCAAAAGGTAAAGGTCGTCGAGATGCAATCTGAGGCCGGAGCCGCGGGCGCGGTGCACGGCTCGCTTTCTGCGGGCGCGCTCACCAGCACCTACACGGCGTCGCAAGGGCTTCTGCTGATGATCCCCAACATGTTCAAGATAGCGGGCGAGCTTTTGCCCAGCGTCATCCACGTCTCCGCGCGCGCCGTCGCCGCGCATGCGCTTTCTATCTTCGGCGACCACTCCGACATCTACGCCTGCCGTCAGACAGGCTACGCCATGCTCGCGTCCTCCAGCGTTCAGGAGGTCATGGACCTCGGTGCGGTGGCTCATTTGGCCACGCTCAAAGGAAGGGTACCGTTCCTGCATTTCTTCGATGGCTTCCGCACATCCCACGAGGTTGACAAGATCGCCGTGTGGGGCGACGAGGACCTCGCCGACCTTATCGACTGGCACGACGTTGACCGCTTCCGCGCAAATTCGCTGAATCCCAACAGCCCCGTGCAGCGCGGTACGGCCCAGAACCCGGATATTTTCTTCCAGGCGAAGGAGGCCTCTAACAAATTCTACAACGCCCTGCCCGAAATAGTCGAGCAGTATATGGATAAGGTCAACTCCAAGATCGGCACCGACTACAAGCTATTCAACTATTACGGAGCGTCCGACGCCGAGCATGTCATCATCGCGATGGGAAGCGCCTGCGAAACGGTCGAGGAAACCGTGGATTACCTCAACGCCAACGGCAAGAAAACCGGCCTTGTCAAGGTTCGCCTGTACAGACCTTTCTGCGCCGACAAGCTTGTGGCGGCAATCCCCGCCAGCGTCAAGACGATCTCGGTGCTCGACCGCACCAAGGAGCCCGGCAGCCTGGGCGAGCCGCTTTATCTCGACGTTTCACTCGCGCTTCGCGGCAGCCGCTACGACTCTGTTCCCGTCTACGCGGGCCGTTACGGCCTTGGCAGCAAGGACACGATTCCCGCGGACTTTATCGCAGTGTACAAAAACGCCGAGACTGGCGAAAAGAAGCGCTTCACCATCGGCATCACCGATGATGTAACTTATCTTTCCCTGCCTCGAGGCGAAAACCCCGACACCTCCCCGGCCGGCACCACGAGCTGCAAATTCTGGGGACTGGGCGCCGACGGCACGGTGGGCGCCAACAAGAACAGCATCAAGATTATCGGCGACCACACCGACATGTACGCGCAGGCCTATTTCTCCTACGACTCCAAAAAGTCGGGCGGCGTTACGGTGTCGCACCTGCGCTTCGGCACAAGCCCGATAAAATCCACCTATCTTGTCAACAAGGCCGACTTCGTGGCCTGCCACAACCCCAGCTATATAGACAAGTACGACATGGTCAGCGACCTCAAGCCCGGCGGCACGTTCCTCTATCGCCGCAAACAACATCAAATTCTACACCATAGACGGCGTCTCCATAGGCCGCGAGATCGGCCTCGGCGGGCGCATCAACACCGTGCTCCAGTCGGCATTCTTCAAGCTTGCCAATATCATTCCGATAGACGACGCCGTCAAGTATATGAAGGACGCCGCCACCTATTCCTACGGCCGAAAGGGCGACGCCGTGGTCAAGATGAATCACGACGCTATCGACAGGGGCGTCTCCGGCATTGTCGAGGTCAAATACCCCGAAAGCTGGAAAACCGCCGACGGCGCGGCCCACACGGCCATTGCCACAGGCGACGACAAGGGTCTTGTTGAGTATATCAACATGATCCTTAACCCCGTGAACGCGCAGAGGGGCGACAAGCTGCCCGTTTCGGCCTTTACCGGCCGCGAGGACGGCACGTTCCCGCTGGGGTCCTCCGCCTATGAGAAGCGCGGCATAGCCGTGGACGTACCCTGCTGGGTCACTGAAAACTGCATTCAGTGCGGCTTCTGCTCCTATGTCTGCCCGCACGCGGTCATCCGCCCGGTGGTCCTGACCGAGGCCGAGGCCGCCGCCGCTCCCGCCCAGACCAAGACGATGGACACGACCGGCCTGCCCGGCACAAAGTTCGCGCTCACGGTCTCCGCGCTC
>QMCE01000338.1_pt1 | contig 28686 bp, 26 predicted proteins | sample 1821851 | NCBI WGS metagenome assembly QMCE01 (sample SAMN09453174, study PRJNA476694) | Termite gut metagenome, whole genome shotgun sequencing project. | isolation source: worker | host: Odontotermes sp. | place: South Africa:Pretoria | collected 2016-01-28 | reverse complement strand
CAAAAAGCAAAAGCCAGCCAAGGCAGGAACCGATCGCGAGATTCAGGTAATTCGGAAACGGGGCCACGCCGAAAGGCTCGGCAATCAGCCGGAACGTGAGCATAAAGCACAAAAAGAACGAACCTAAATCCGAAAGGATTAAAAGTGTCTTCTCAAGAGTGACCGCACGAATCATAAGTTTGCCGACTAATTAAACCAGAAAACGGATCATCTGACTCTTTTCGGAAATCTCCGCAAGAGCATCAATCGCCTGAAGGGCGGCGACCGCATTTTTTTCCTTTGTCTTTTCGGTAATCACCACAATATCCACTTTGCCCGGATCTTTCACGTTTTTCTGAATGATCGACTCAATGGAAATTTGATTCTCGCTCAAAATACCGGTAATGGAAGCGAGCACCCCGCGCCTGTCCCGCGTGGTAAACCGGAAATAATACCGCGCTTCGGTCTCTTCCATCGGGAGAAGCGCCGCGGCATTTTCCTTGTTGAACCAGCCCATCGGGAGCGGAACCGATTTTCCGGAATCCGTCCGGCGGGCAAGCGACACCAGGTCGGCCACCACCGCACTCGCCGTCGGGAGCCTTCCCGCACCCGCACCCGTCTGGAGAGTGGGGCCCAAATTATCGCACCGGAGATACACCGCATTCAAAACGCCGTTCACGCCGGAAAGCAAGTGATCGTTCGGAATCAGGCACGGATGAACGCGCACGTCGATGCGTTCCCCCACCCGGTTGAAAATCCCGAGAAGCTTGATGGTGCAATCCAGCTCCTTCGCATTCTGAATATCCTGCGAAGTGACGGAAGAAATTCCCGTCACATGAATGGACTCAAAATCCACATACTTGCGGGAACAAAGACTTGCGAGAATCGCCGTCTTATGCGCGGAATCGATTCCCTCCACATCAAAGGTCGGATCGGCCTCGGCATAACCTTTCTCCTGCGCTTCTTTCAAAACCGTCTCGAAGGAAAGCGGAGATTCTTTCATGCGGGTCATAATGTAGTTACAGGTGCCGTTAATAATGCAACTTAAACTCTCCACCGTACTTCCGACAAAAGATTCCTGAATGCTCCGGATAATCGGGATTCCGCCGCCCACGGCCGCTTCAAACAAGATATGACAGTGATTCTTTTCGGCCAGCGGGAAAAGTTCGTGACCGTATTTCGCAATGAGAGCCTTATTGGCCGTCACCACGTGTTTTCCGTTTTCGAGAGCCGCCGTAATCCATTTCCGCGGCATTTCATAACCGCCGGCAAGCTCCACAATCACTTGAATCGAAGGGTCGCCAATCATGGAGAACGCATCGGTCGTAACCGCATAACCTTTCGCTTTCCAAGGGGCGAGTTCTTCTTCGGATTTTGCACAAATACAGGCCATTTCCAGCCGGACATCCAAAAAATCGCGGAAATCTTTCGTTTTTTGTTCCAAAATTTCAACAACACCGCCACCGACAGTTCCAGTACCGATCAATCCGATTTTCATAAAGAATCTCCAAAACTTTTGCGCTCAAATTAGAAAATTTTATATTTCCTTATGTGAAAATATTTGATAATCACCTCAATTCATTGTTATCGCACCAGGATATCGGCAATACCGTATTCCCTCCGGAACTGTTTCAGGCACGGCTAAAAGAAGAACTGCTGCGCACCAACCGGACACAGCAACCGTTTCTTTGCATCAAAATACGAACCCGTTACTTTGACTCGTTCGGAATCGCCAAACGAACCACCAAACTCTTGAAGCTTTGGAAAATCGCCGTTCTCACCCTCATGTCCGAAATCGAAGTCACCGACGTCATCGGGTATCTTCAGGAGGGGCACGGCATCGGCATTATCCGGTTGAATTCCGACATTGCTTTCCTGAATAAGATTCGAAAACAAATCTTCAGAAACATCTATAAAGCCGGTTTTTTCCGGGAACTTCGCAAATTACCGAGAGTAAACTTACTCGAAGCCTTCATTTACACCGGACTCACGGAAAAACAGGATCAAAGAATCGACCGGAACATTAAGCGCTTCAACAAAGAAAACAAAGGCTACATCTCGTTATCTAAACTTTTTTATGAAGACACCTTGCCTAAAAAAGAACGCCGGCCCCTCACGATGATTTTCAAGCGTTGCTTTGACTTTCTCGGCGCTCTGTCCGGAATCCTCCTCCTCTCTCCCCTGTTCCTCTTCTGCGCACTCGCGGTAAAAATCAGCGACCCGAAAGGCCCGGTCATCTTCAAGCAAACCCGTGTCGGCAAAAACGGAAACCGCTTCACCATGTTCAAATTCAGAAGCATGTATGCCGATGCGGAAGCCAGAAAAGCGGAACTCAAAGCCTATAACGAATCCGGCGGCCCGACATTTAAAATGAAAAACGACCCGCGGATTTATCCGTTCGGAAGAATCCTCCGCAAATTCAGCCTCGACGAACTCCCGCAACTGTTCAACATCCTCTTCGGCGACATGTCCATTGTGGGGCCGCGCCCCCCGATCCCGAAAGAAGTCGAAGAATATCTCCCCTGGCATAAAATGCGCCTCTCCGTCACGCCCGGACTCACTTGCTTCTGGCAGGTCAGCGGGCGCAGCAATGTTACTTTCGATGAATGGATGCGCCTGGACAACCAATATGTCCGCCATGGAAACCTGAACACCGATGCTCAACTGGTCGCCAAAACCTTCCGAAGCGCAGCGTAGCGATTAAGTAACATCGCAGACTTGAAAAATCTTATATACCCGCTCGAACTCGACTAATGCGATAAACGCGAGGCGTAAGACTCCCATTAAGGAGCCCGCAGGGGAAAAATTGAATGCAATGAAATTTTTATCAATTACGAATTACGGAGTGACCTCTGACATTGCAAACCAATTACGAATTACGAATTACGTAATTCGTAATTTGAAATTCGTAATTTATCCCTAATTTTCATACCCGATGAACACTGATTTTACCCCTGCAAATATCTAAACATGGTTTCCAACAATTTATTTATATTGAGCGGTTTGCTTAAATGATCGTTCATTCCGGCAAAGTGACTATTTTCAATATCTTCCTTGAAGGCATTTGCCGTCATGGCAATAATGGGAACCGTTTTGGCGTTTTTGAGATCAAGCGCCCGGATTTGCCGGGTCGCTTCGTAACCGTCCATTTCCGGCATCTGTATATCCATGAATATCATGTCGTATTTTTCCGGCGTTTTGATGAACATTTTGACCGCTTCCAATCCGTTTTCGGCGTAATCAATTTCCACGAGAGTGGGCTCAAGCAATGTCATGATAATTTCGCGATTGATATCGATATCTTCTGCGAGTAAAATATGCTGTCCGGCAAAAATACCGTTAATGTCCAAAGGGGGTTCCGGTGTTTGTTCATGGATCACACCGATGCATTCATTGATAATATCGGCAATTGCCGATGGGAAAAGCGGCTTTAGCAGGAATTTATTGATACCGGCTTTTTTTGCCTCCTCTTCAATAGCATTCAGATCGGTAGATGAAACCATAATAACAATGGAGTTTTCAAATTTTTTTTCTTTCGCCCGGATTTTTTGAGCCAAATTGATTCCGTTGCCCGGCATCCTCAGATCTATGAAATAAATGTTGTAAGCGCCGTTTTGGTCGATAAGGCGCAAAGCATCTTCTGCGTTCCCGGCGACTTCGCATTTAGCTCCGAAATTCGATACGATTTCCTGAAAATAGATCAAAACATCAGGATCTTCATCCACGGTGAGAATACGAATATTCTTCCAGTTTATGCCTTGATTGTTTAAATTAAAACGAGAATCTATTCCCGGTTTCATTTTCACGGTAAAGGCAAATGTGGCCCCTTTACCGAATTCCGATTTCACCCAGATTTTACCGCCCATCATTTCCACGATACTCTTTGAAATGGAGAGACCGAGTCCGCTCCCTCCGTATTTGCGTGTTGTCGAAGATTCCGCTTGCTGAAATACTTGAAACAGTTTGGATTGCTGTTCCGGATTGATGCCTATCCCCGTATCGTTCACTTCTACTTTCACGGTATATACGCCGTCATCTTCGCCCAAAAGACTCGTTTTCAAGCTAATCGCTCCCTTTTCCGGCGTGAACTTGATCGCGTTGCTGAGCAGATTTGTGATGACCTGTGCAAACCTTTGATCGTCCCCGAACATAACCGGGGGAATCGCTTTATCTATATGCACTGTCAGTTTCTGATGTTTTTCATCAACCCGAAAATTAACCACATTGATGATCTGCTGAAGCATTTTCTCAAAATTAAAATTCGTGGCGAAAAGCTCAATTTTATTGGCTTCGATTTTAGACATATCCAAAATATCATTGATCACCCCTAAAAGATGTTTGGATGCGTTGTCGATTTTCGAAAAGCAATAATCTTTACGTTCGAGTGTGCCTGTCGTTTTTCCGATGGCGCTCATACCGACAATGGCGTTTATCGGTGTCCGTATTTCATGACTCATGTTTGCAAGGAACATGCTTTTTTTCTTACTTTCTTCATCGGATTTCATTCTTGCCACATCAAGTCGAATTAATATGGAAATCAGGATCGCCATAAGCGTTCCTCCCAACAGGCAAAGAATAAACATCATATTTTTCATATCTCTGTAATATCGGCTTTTCGGCGTTACCAGTCCCAAATACCAGCCGTTGGAAAGTTTGCGAAAAAAAGTAACGGCTTCCTCGTTTTTATAGCTGATCATACTTTCTTCGAAAAGTTCTTTGCCTCCGCGCAAGTCATCAAAAAATATTGAAATAGGTATAATGGGATTATGCATATTCATACCCACAAAATCCGCATGCGGGTGAAATAACATTAAAAAGTCCTGGTTCATCAGCATCCCGTAACCACCCTGATTTAAAGCAATATCGACAATATTCTGTCCGATGGCATTGAGGTTGACATCCATGTATAAGAAACCCAATCGGTGTCCCTGGTCATCCAATAGGCATTTTGCGTATGTGAATATTCTGTTGCCGTCAATGATACGGGGTTTTGTCTTCACGATTTCGTTGCAGGATTTGGAGAGCTGTTGATTCAGGCGGACTTTTTCCGGATCGAGATTCTCCGGAGCATACAGATGATCGTTGCGGATGAAAACCGGCCCCCCGGGTATCGTTTCAAAATACCCGTAAATTTCCTGGATACCGGAGGATTGGTCGCTGATTAAGGAAAGGAAATCAGATGCATTGTTGATATATTTTTTGATCATATCGGCCGAATCACCACGCAAAACCATTCCACGTATTTCTTTGGCGAAACTCTTCAGTGTCATCTCAAATTCCTGCGTATGAGACAAAATCTGCTTTTCGGTAAGATTCAGCACATTATTCGCATTGCGAGTCAGGTTTCCGCGCACAATGGAACTCATGAAAAAATAAGCGAGCAGTACCATAATAATGAAAGCAAAAGCCGTAAACAGCAGTTGCGAATATAATATTCGGCTTCTTTTCTTTAACAAACCTTTTAGAGTCATTTTCTGTTTTCCTTATTTAACGGAGCCTTTGAAATGGGCTTCCAAATATAGATTCCGGAATACCAAATAAAACCGTGTTCAAGCGCTGAAAAATACACCGCCGTCGCGGTAGAACCGCTGCTACCGGATCGTAAACGATTCTTCATTTTGTCACCAAAATTGAACACAAATTCATTTCATAAAGAACCAAAGAAGCCGTCACCCGAAAGGAAGTTTCAAGGAGGCCGGCAACGCAAAAGCACATTGTACAACAATGCAAATACGGGATAGCAAAAAAAAGCGGGAACGGTTCATCTCCGCAACCCGATTCCCGTATTTAACTATATTTCTCTGTCATGCTAACGCAACTTTGCATTCATGATTTTACCCTGATCGCCGATGCCGTGATTCCGTTCGGAGCCGGATTTACGGCGATTACCGGAGAAACGGGAGCCGGAAAATCGGTTCTGCTTCAAGCGCTCCGCGCCGCCTGCGGTGATAAAACCACCGCGGCCATGATTCGTTTCGGCGCGGAAAAAGCCTGGGTGGAAGCTCATTTTGAAATTAAGGATCACCCGCGAATCCGAAAAATTCTGAACGATCTCGACATTGACGAAGATGATTTTCTCATAATTCGCCGCGAAATTTTGAGCGGCGGAAAAAGCAGAGCCCGCGTGAACGGCGTTTCGGTGAACATCGCCGATTTACAAACTCTCGGAGAAGCCCTGGTGCAAATGCACGGACAAAGCGAACAAACACTCCTGCGCGATACCCGCGTTCACGGGCAAATGCTCGATGAATACTGCGGTAACTCAAATATTCTCGAAGAATACAGGGAAAAATGGAGCGCGTGGAACCGGGTGTCGGAAGAATCCAAAGCCTTAAAACAAAAAGCGCAAATGCTCGCCGAGCAAAAAGAATTTTTGGCATACCAGCATCAGGAACTCGAAAAAGCATCTCTCAAAGAAAACGAAGAAACTTCTCTGGAAGAAATCGTCGCCATCGCTTCCAAAAACGAAGCGGAAAACCGCTTGCTCAAAGAAATCAACCACCTGATTCACACGGAAAACGGCATCGCCGATCAATTCCAAACATTTCAGGGGAAAGTGAAAAACCTCGCCGCAAAAATTCCGGATTACGAAGCGCTCCACAGCGAACTGCAGGAAACGTTTCATTCTTTCAACGCCATTTGCAAATCGTTTCAAAATGCCGGAAACGCCCCTCTCGTCGATACCCGCGAACTGGATAAAGCCAACGCGCGCCTCGCTCAAATTCAGGGGTTCAAACGCAAATACAAAACCGATTTGAACGGGCTTCTCGCGCTCCGCGAAAAAAGAAAAGCGGAACTCGAATGCCTCGAAAACCTGGATGCCGACCTCGATTTTCTCAAACAGAAAGAGCAGAAAATTTTTACGGAACTTCAGGTGATTGCAAATAAACTCACATCGATCCGCACCGAAAGAGCGAGAGAACTGGATAAAGCGGTGGAGGCTCACCTTCACGAACTCGGCATGCCGAAAGCGCGTTTCAAAACCGAAATACAAGAGGCCCCCTACTCCGCCTCCGGGAAAGACGCGGTGGAATTTAAAATCGCTCCGAACCCGGGCGAAGGTGAAAAATCGCTCCAAAAAGCCGTTTCCGGCGGGGAACTTTCCCGTGTCCTTCTCGCATTCAAATCGGTAATGGCGGCTTCCGACCCGGTGCCCGTACTTATTTTCGATGAAGTGGATTCGGGAATCAGCGGAGAAATCGGGAATAAAATCGGGCTTGCCCTGGAACAGCTCGGAAACTATCATCAGGTTTTGACCATCACCCATTTGCATCAGGTGGCAAGCCGCGCCGCCGGCCACATTGCCGTTTCCAAAACCGAAATTGACGCGAGAACGCATACTCATATTTCGCTCCTCAATGCCGAAACGAGAATCCGGGAAATTTCACGGATGCTCGGCGATGAAAAATCCGAAACGGTTCGCACTCACGCCAAACAACTATTGGAGGATTCCCATGCCTTCCGGTAAAGAACGACTTTTTAATCTGAGAATTCAAGGAAGATTCTGGCAGATTTTCCGCGCCGTACTTTTTATTCCGATCATTGTTTTTATCTGGATGGAAAGTAATTACCTCGCCGCTTTGTTCGTTTCAATATCTCTCGTGCTCGGCTGGATCAACCTTTACCAACTGCGCGTTCAGGAAGTAGAAGAACCCTATTTCCGGCTATGGCTCAATTTTGTGGACGGCCTCCTCTCTTTTGTGGTCATGTTCAGCATTTTCATCCGCGATACGATCAAAGATGACTCTCTTGAAAAAATGCTCGCCGTCGGTTGCGTATTCCTTTTTGTCCGTTTTATCGCCTATACTCTCTTTTCTCTCGGCATTATCCGCGAAGGAAACCAACTCCCGCGAAGGCGCTCCTGGACAAAACTCGCAAGCCTCAGCATCACCGTCACCATGGCGGTTTATGTTCTGAACCTCGAGTATTACATGCAAATTTGCATGGGGGCCAGCCTGCTCTTAATGGGAGCCTCCGGCCTTTCGTTCATTTATTGGTATTACCGCGACCCGACTCACCGCAAACCGCTTTCTCTCGCAAGTCAAATCACCGTAAGCCGCATTGTTCTCACGCCGGTTTTTTTGTGGGTATTCTTTTACGATAACGACCTCAATTACAGCAACAACAACCTCATATTCAAAGTACTCGCCCTCGCGATGGTGGCGGGGTTTATGCTCACCGATTTTTTAGACGGTTACCTTGCCCGGAAAATGGGAGACGTGACCACCCTCGGCAAATACCTCGACCCGTTCTCCGATAAAATCTCAAATATGACGGTGTTCCTCTGTTTTATCGCCACAGGTTACGCGCCGGTATGGATGGTGGCCCTCATTTATTTCCGGGAAGCGAGCGTAGAAACTCTCCGCACGCTGGCCGCTTCCGAAAATGTGGTGATTCCCGCCCGAAAAAGCGGCAAATGGAAAACCGCCATTCAGGGAGCCGGCATTCTTTTGATTTTGATCGGCACATTAGACCCGGTCGCCCGCCTGATTCCGAATTATTCCTCATTTTTCGAATCATTCCCAACTTACGTTATGGGGCTAATTACCGCAATCACTCTCATCAGCGGAGTCGATTACTTTATGGCATCCCGGCATATTTTGAAAAAGTTCGTTTAAACCCTTGCCAGAACTCCCGCTATTTGTTATATATGGGCTACCCTTTGACGCGGGGTGGAGCAGTTGGTAGCTCGTCGGGCTCATAACCCGAAGGTCGCAGCGTTCAAGTCCTGCCCCCGCTATTAAACAAAAGAACTCGGTTATGCCGGGTTTTTTTGTTATATCCTCCTTTTTTATATAATTTGGCAACTCATACCTTAAAAAGCCATCTATAATTTTCCTCAAAAACAAACAAATTTTGCACATCAGTTGAGTTCGTGTGAGTATGTAAGAGTTTCTTTGTCTGTGCCGCCACTTGGTCCGGAATTTCGCAACGTTAGCGAGGAACCCCGTCGGGGGTGAAGAAGTACGGATACAATTACGTAATTCGTAATTGACTTTTACACCGGAGGTTACTTCGTAATTTGAAATTGAATCCCGTATCCGCATTTTCATCTCTAAATCCAAAACATTTCAGGCTACGCTTCCTGCCCGAAGACTCCAAATAAAAAAATCCCCACCAGTGCTTGCGCGAGAGAAGCAAACATTATCAAAAACTGAAAAAAAAGTAGTAAATTTCAGTTGATAAGTATTAAAAAAAATATGTAAATTTTCGGCACAAAAATTCAACCTGTGGTGGTATCCAGTGAGCAAAGAATTTCAAGAACAAGTCAACGAATTCATGGCGCGTGTCATCGCCAGAAATCCCGGCGAAACCGTCTTTCATCAGGCCGTACAAGAAGTGGTAGAGTCCCTGCTCCCCTTTATTGAGGCCAATCCGAAATACAAAAAGGCAAAGATTCTCGAAAGAATGCTTGAACCGGAACGCGTGATTCTTTTCCGCGTGCCCTGGCTCGACGATAACGGCGAGATTCAAATCAACCGCGGTTACCGCGTTCAAATGAACAGCGCCATCGGCCCTTACAAGGGCGGCCTTCGTTTTCACCCTTCCGTGAGCCTCAGCGTGCTCAAATTTCTCGCCTTCGAGCAAGTGTTCAAAAACAGCCTCACCTCGCTCCCGATGGGCGGCGGTAAAGGCGGTGCGGATTTCGACCCGAAAGGAAAGTCGGAAAACGAAATCATGAAATTCTGTCAAAGCTTTATGACCGAACTTTCCCGCCATATCGGTGCGGACACCGATGTTCCCGCCGGTGATATCGGCGTAGGCGCACGGGAAATCGGTTACATGTACGGGCAATACAAACGTCTCCGCAACGAATTTACCGGAGTTCTCACCGGAAAATCCCTCAACTGGGGCGGTTCGTTGATTCGCCCGGAAGCGACCGGTTACGGACAAATTTATTTTGCAGAAGAAATGCTCCAAACCAAAAACGATTCCATCAAAGGTAAAGTATGTGTCGTTTCCGGTTCGGGCAATGTGGCTCAGCACGCTATTGAAAAAGCAATTCAAATGGGCGCGAAGTGTGTCACCGCTTCCGATTCGAGCGGTTTCATTTACGATCCGGCCGGCATTGACGAAACCAAACTCGCGTTCCTCAAAGAACTTAAGAACGTAAAACGCGGGCGCATTAAGGAATATGCGGAAAAATTCGGGTGCGAATTCCACGAAGGTAAAACACCGTGGGGCATCAAATGCGATGTGGCGCTCCCGGCGGCAACTCAAAACGAACTTAACGGCGATGATGCCAAGACCCTCCTTGCAAACGGCTGCAAATGCGTTTCGGAAGGTGCCAATATGCCTTCCACGGCAGAAGCGGTAGAAGCATTCCTGAAAGCCAAGATCCTTTACGCACCGGGAAAAGCCTCGAATGCAGGCGGTGTCGCCACGTCCGGGCTTGAAATGTCTCAGAACTCGCAACGCCTTGCCTGGACCGCGGCCGAAGTCGATTCCAAGCTCCACTCTATCATGAAAAATATCCATGCCACTTGTGTCAAATACGGAACCGAAGCCGATGGTACGGTAAATTATGTGAAAGGGGCAAACATCGGCGGATTCATCAAAGTTGCCGATGCCATGATAGAACAGGGTTTAGTATAAATTAAAATTGGCTTCGTTAGACCAAAGTGTTATTAGTAGACCTCTTCGGAAATTGCGGTAACTTTGTTGATTTGTTCTTTTTTGGATCCCGCATCAAGTGCGGGATGACGAAAAGGGGGAGGACATTTCCGTGTCACCCTCCGGCTTGACCGGAGGGTCCAAGCCTGTCTATCAACAACACTTGGGTCTAACAGAGCCTAAAAATTTCATAAAACGCCTCCTCGCAAGGAGGCGTTTTTTCTTTTCCCGGTTTAAAGCAAAAAAGACTGCGCCTGGCAGTCTTTTAATGCACCCGATGCGATTCGAACGCATGACCTTCAGCTTCGGAGGCTGACACTCTATCCAGCTGAGCTACGGATGCAAATGCGGAACCAATAATACATTATTTCTACCGGAATTTGCACCCTTTCGTAAAAATTATTCGTTATAACGCTCTTCGCGTTCACGACGGCGAATTTCCGTATCATCCGGGAAGAATTCCGGGAACGCAAAACCGATGGTTAAACCGAAGACAATCCCCGCATCCGGAATACCGTCTTTATTCACGACTTTGGAAACTTCCTTACCGTCGGTAGTGATGCGGAACGATTTATCCTTTGCTTCCGGAGCGTAATATAAACCCACGGAGAACTGAAGGAAATACCAGGCATCCGTCAAATAGGTCACAAGCACATCGAATTGAAAACCGTTCAACATAATCAATTCGCGCATGTAATCGTTAGATTCATCGGCGAGAATGTTATGATCGTAATAGACCGTTCCGTAAGAAACGGAAAGCCCCAAGTGAAGCTGTTCTTTCGGGAAGAGATAATAGTTTAACCCCACTTTCCAGCCGGTACCGCCTTCCAAAGAGATATGGTCAAAGTCCGTGTCCGTTCCGGAGGGAATAAAACCGAAAGAAGCGTAGAAACCGGCATGCCAGCGCGTAATGTATTCCGCACCGAAGCCAAAACCCATGCCAAGCCCGGTTTCACCCCACACCGGATTCCGGGAACCGCCGCCGACTTCGAGAATCAAGCGGTCTTTCAGCCAGTCTCGGCGGCGCAGGGAGTTCGCAAATTCATCGGCGCGCTGGTCTTCTTCAAACTGACGGCGTTGAGCCCGGTCATCCGAAGAACGGGATTCCCGCGATTGTTCGACAACTTCGGCTTCATTGACTTCAGCCGTATCATCGACGATTTCATCGTCTTGAGCAAAGCCAACTGCTACACACATACAAAGAAACAAGATACCTTTCTTTAGCATTCCTTTAGCCCATAAATTGAAAGTTTGCCAACAATATAACTTTTTTATTCCCCTGCGGGTAATTTCAATTCAAAATTCGTAAGTTCCGCGCGGATAGATCCGAGTTTTATTTCGCTCTTCATGAGTACCGGCAAGCGTTTTTCATCATCCGAAAGCCAAATAAAAAGCCGTCCGGAGGCATTAAAAAGCCCGTCGCCGTCAAGAATCGGCTCCACTTTGATACAATCGAAACTGCCGGCAGCCGTTTTCACCTTTTCCCTGTTATGCACTACTACGCGCAAATCGTAACGTTTTTTGCCGCTGACCGCCGAAAACCGCGCTTCCCTCCCTACTTCGAGGTCCATGGTTCTCACAAGGTAAAAAGCCGTTAGAATACAGCGTTCCATCCCCGTAATGGCGATAACGGTATCCGCCGAACGCTTGATTTTGCGTTTTACCGGGTCTGTGAAAACGGTATCCGAAAGCCAGGCCTTCTCCCCAACCCTGTCATAACGAATCACGGATCGATTATGGTAAGAGCCTTCGTGCAGAGTCTTTCTAAAAACTTCCGGTAAAAACTCTTTATTTCTCATACGGGAATAAACCGTATCCGCCACAGGATAAATATTTTCAAAAAATCCGTTATTCCAGGCAAAAGACCAAATTTCGGTTTTTTCTTCCGGGAGAGGGCGCACCTCCATAAGTGCGTTTCCGGCAGTCACAAAACCCCAACTAATGGTATAATGCAGTTTTTCACCGTGCAACCATAAAGGTTTTACCTCGCCGCTCCACAAGAGCCAGGGAAACAGAGCTATGAGAAAAACAAGATATTTCAAAGACTATTCCTCAATATCTCCGAGAGAACGGCGGTAAACGTTCAAGCGTTCCCGAAGTTCCGGCGTAAACAGGGCGAGAATATGAATCGCGAGGTAAGCGGCGTTCTTCCCGTTTCCGATTCCGACGGTGGCCACGGGAATTCCCGGCGGCATTTGAACGATGGAATGGAGCGCATCCACTCCGGAAAGCGGTCCCGAATCTCCCGGAACGCCGATCACCGGAAGCAAAGTATGCGCCGCCAGACACCCGGGAAGCGCTGCCGCGAGCCCTGCTATACCGATCAAAACCTTGAGCCCGCGCGCTTCCGCTTCTTTGGTATATTTCGCCACTTTATTCGGCGTGCGGTGCGCGCTGAGAATATTCCACTCCCAAACAATACCGAACTCATCCAAAACGGCGGTTACTTTCTCCACCAGCGGTTTATCGGAGGCACTGCCCGTCACAATGCCCACTTGAGCTCCTGTCTTTATTTCGAACATCTTTTTAACCCCTTTTGCCCTATATCCCGCCGGTAGAAAACACCGTCGAAATGAATTTGTCCGCACCCTGCGTAGGCTTGATCCAGCGCCTCTTGAAGGGTCGCTCCGGTACCGACCACGCCGAGAACGCGGCCACCGGCAGTAAGAAGTTTTCCGTCTTTCAAAACGGTCCCCGCATGGAGTACCTGCGCTCCGAGCGCTTCCGCCTTGTCGATTCCCGCAATCTCTTTTCCCTTTTCATAATCGCCGGGATAACCTTTACTTGCGAGTACGACGATCGCCGCACTTTGATTGAGCGGCTGCGGAACCGGGAGTTCGGAAAGTTTTCCCCGTTCCGCCGCATCAAAGAGTTGAAGGACATCGCCACCGTAAAGCGGAAGCACGATCTGGCACTCCGGGTCGCCGAGGCGGCAATTATATTCCACGACTTTCGGACCGGCTACCGTAGCCATAATGCCCACATAGAGAATGCCGGTGTAAGGCGCGCCTTCGGCTCTCATTCCGGCCAAAGTCGGTTCAATCACCGTTTTCTTTACCGTTTCAAGCAAAGCATCGGTTACGAGAGGTGCCGGAGAATAGGCACCCATCCCGCCGGTATTGGGGCCTTCATCGCCGTCAAAAACGCGTTTGTGATCCTGCGCCGAAGAAAGCAACACATAATCTTTTCCGTCGCAAACAGCAAAAATGGAGGCTTCTTCACCTGTCATAAACTCTTCGATCACAACCGTTTTTCCGGATTCTCCGAAAACGGCTTTATCGCCGAGCATCTCTTCAACGGCGTTCTCCGCTTCGGCATCGGTCATGCAAACTACGGCACCTTTCCCGGCGGCAAGCCCCGAGGCTTTAACGACAATGGGGGCGGGATGCGTTTTTAAATAAGTTTTCGCGTCGGCTAAGTTCGTAAAAGTTTCATACGCGGCGGTGGGAATGCCGTATTTTTTCATGATATTTTTAGAGAAGACCTTGCTCCCTTCGAGAGCCGCCGCCGCCGCAGTAGGCCCGAAAGCGCGAAGCCCGCGTTTCTTGAATTCATCAATGACACCCGCCACCAGGGGAATTTCAGGCCCGACAATCGTTAAATCAATTTGTTCCGCAAAAGCCAGATCCGCAAGCGCCGAAGGATCCGAAACCGATACGTTTACACATTTGCCGAGCAGAGCCATGCCGGGGTTTCCGGGAGCGCACACAAGCCCGGAACAGAACGGCGATTTTTTCACCGCCGCCGCAATCGCATGTTCCCGGCCGCCGCCGCCAATTACCAAAACTTTCATAAAATTCACCCTTTAAGAAATAACCCGATTTTTTCAAAATCAAGAATCGTAATAAATACAAAGAACGAGATAAAAAACAAAATGGCAATTTTTTGAATAACAACCTGCTTCCCCTGCGAAAGCGGCCGCCCTCTGATTTTTTCAATGGCGAGAAACATCAAAAGTCCGCCGTCCGTAATCGCGAGCGGCAAAAGATTCATCACGCCAAGATTCACGCTAATCAGTGCGAGAAGCATCAGGAATTGATCGAACCCGTCCATCCATACGCGCCCCATTACAGCGACAATGGTTACCGGACCGGAGAATGCATCCGCTTTCACCTGCCCCTGTGCGAGCCGTTTGAAATAAATGAAAATACTCGAAGTCATTTTCCAGCTGGTTTTTACCGCTTTGACGGAAGCCTCCACCGGGTTGCGGCGCACCAAATGCGTTTCCCGGAACATCACATACGCCATCTGAATCCCCACCATGTAACGTTTGGATTCCTCATCGAAAACCGCACGCGTGGTAATCGGAATCGTATCGACCCCTTTTACCGTATCCGCTTCTCTGACGGCAACCGTCTCCCTTAAAATCGTAAACAGCAAATCCGCACCCGAAGACTGATTTACCTGGAACACCACATCGTCGTAACTTGAAATATGGGTGTGGTTGATTTCTAAAATCGTGTCGCCTTTTTGAATACCGGCAAGGTAAGCCTGCGTTCCCTCAAGCGGCTTTTCCCGGATAATCACGCGGTGCCGCGGATGAATTCCCGCATCGCCGATTCCCATGCCGATCATTTGTTCGGAAGAATCCCCTTTCGGGATCATCAGTTCGCGAGGAACGAGAGTGAGGACAAAGGAAGAATCGTTGCGGTGAATTTCAAGCGGTACCGGAGCTCCTAAACGGGAACCGATGCGCTCCCGGAAATCATCCCAGCCTTCCACCGGTTTCCCTTCGAGCGAAAGAATCGTGTCTCCCGGGAGAACGCCCGCCGCTTCCGCAGCGGATTCACTCCCGACAAACCCAACCACCAGGCGATCGGAAACCGGTTCCTGAACGCCTTTCATGTAAAGAGCGATCAAAAGCAGGAGAGCAAATACGATATTGATAAAAGGCCCTGCAAACGCAATCGCCGCACGCACCCCCACCGTTTTTGAAGCAAAATCTCCCGGATCGGGTTCCTGACCGGCTTCGTTTTCTTCGGGATTTTCTCCCGCCATCGCCACATAACCGCCGAACGGAATTAAAGAAATACAATATTCGGTTTCACCGCGGCGAAAGCGAATGAGTTTTTTTCCAAACCCGATAGAGAATGTTTTAACCCGGACTCCGTTTCTTTTGGCAACGATAAAATGCCCGAGTTCGTGTACAAAAACCAAAAAACTAAGCCCGATAATACCGAGAATAAACATTAAAAAATTGTCGAAAATCTGCATCATACCTATAAATTAGTAAACCAGTTCGCGTGCGAGTCGCCGCGCCTCGGTATCCGCTTCAAGTGCCTGCGAAAGAGTCAAACGTTCCTCAATTTTCGGCGTTTTTTCCATAACGGTTTCAATATGCTTCGGAATATCCGTAAAATGAATTTTGCGCTTCAAAAAAGCATCGACCAAAACTTCGTTTGCGGCATTCATCATTGCCGGGTAAACGCCCCCGAGTTTTCCGGCTTCGTAAGCGATTGCAAGACAAGGGAATTTTTGAAAATCCGGCGCTTCAAAAGTAAGTTGTTTCAATTCCGCGAGATGCAGGCGTTCCGTGCGGAGAGGCAAACGGAGGGGCCAGGTGAGTGCCGCCTGAATCGGAATTTTCATATCCGGTGCCCCGAGCTGCGCCATTAAGTTTCCATCCTTGAACTGCACCAGCGAATGAACGCGGCTTTGAGGATGTACCACCACCTGAATTTGCTCGTAAGGAATCCCAAAAAGAAAATGAGCTTCGATCACTTCCAAACCTTTGTTCATCATGGAAGCGGAGTCGATCGTAATTTTCTTTCCCATGCTCCACACCGGATGGTTGAGCGCATTTTCGAGAGTAATTTCCGAAAATTTTTCGAGAGCCCAGGTGCGGAAGGGTCCGCCGGAAGCGGTGATCTGAAGACACTCCACTTCCGAAGCCGGGCGGCCGGCAAGGCACTGAAAAATGGCATTGTGTTCCGAATCAATGGGAGTAATTTTGGCGTTCCGGTTTTCAAGGAGCGCATCTTGAATGATGGTCCCAGCCATCACCATCGTTTCTTTGTTTGCAAGCGCAATATGCTTGCCCGCATGAATCGCCCGAAGCGTAGGTAAACAACCCACCGCCCCCATCAGCGCGTTAATGACGATGTCCGCTTCACTCTCGGAGGCAAGTTCTTCAAGCCCGCTCATTCCGGATAAAACGGGAATGCCGAGATGCTTTTGCAAAATTTGCGCCGCCGTTTCATCGAACAGGCAAACACGGCGAACGTTAAATTCTTTGACGATTTGAGCGAGTTTTTCCCATTGGCTGTGAGCCGCAACGGAATGCAGAACAAATTCTTCCGGATGCTCCCGAATCACGTCCAAAGCGGAATCGCCGATGGAGCCGGTTGCACCTAACAGACAAACGGATTTCACGCGATGACTCCATTTAAAAACTGAAGCAATAACACGACCATCGGCGTGGCTAAAAAGAAGGAATCTCCCCTATCCAGCACACCGCCGTGACCCGGGAATATTTGACTTGAATCTTTAGTTTCCGTCCAGCGTTTAAGGGCAGACATCAACAAATCGCCCACTTGCCCTGCCACCGCAAGTACCAGGCCCAAAAGAACCGCTTTCTCTAATCCGATGGCAAAAACCGGTTTCGCCCAAAGGCAAACCCAGAAAATGGTAAAAACAGTACCGCCGACAGAGCCTTCCCAGGTTTTTTTGGGGCTGATTTGCGGGGCCATTTTATGTTTACCGATGGCTCTGCCGACAAAGTAAGCGAACGAATCGCAACCCCACATGGCTGTCATTACCAAAATAAACTTAAAACTATGCTCCAAACCATGCCCCGAACCTAACAAAAAGATATTGAGCCCCCCCCACAGACCCAGATAAACAGGCGCGCCGAGTTGCAAAAAACACCACGGGAACAAATGATTTACATCAACTTTTGCAAAGGCGATCATAATGTAAACCGTTAAAACAAGCAATAATACAATGCCGACAATACCGGGTATTGCAGCGATCCCCAAAAATCTACCGGAAGAAAGCGCCCACGCAAGAGTAATAGCTACCGTAGTAACCGGGGCAATCACATTCATGGAAGGCCCCTCAAACTTCTTAGAAATCATGCGAGCCCATTCCCAGGCACCGGCACCGCCGATAAAAAGCATCAAAGTAAGGCGACTGGCATCGTTCCACCAAAGGCACAAAAAAACTACAGGAATCGCCACCAGAGAAAACAGGAGTCTCAACTTCAAATTACTCATGAATAACCTTTCCAAAACGACGTTCTCTCGTTTGGTAAAAATCAACAGCCCGGTGAAAATCTTCCGGCGTAAAATCGGGCCAAAGCACATCGGTCACATAAAATTCACTGTAAGCCGCCTGCCAAAGCAAATAATTGGAAAGCCTGAATTCACCGCCGGTGCGAATCACGAGATCCGGATCCGGCGCACCTTTCAAATAAAGATGACGGCTGAAAAAAGTTTCATCGATAGAATTTACGGAAACATCGCCGGTGAGCACTTCCGCAGCGATTTGTTTGCAGGCATCGACAATTTCGGCGCGTCCGCCGTAAGAAATCGCAAGGTTCAACTGCATTCCCGAATTGGCCGATGTCTTCCGGATTGCCTCCTGCAATTTTTCCCGGGGAGCTTCCGGTAAGCGGTTAATATTTCCGATCACCACCAGTTTTACATTTTTTTCCATTAAATGCGGGAGTTCCTGCGCCACCATCTCAATGAGAAGATTCATGAGGTAGTTTACTTCTTTCCCCGGCCGCTGCCAATTTTCGGAACTGAACACATAGAGCGTTAAATGCTCCAAACCAAGTTCAACTCCGACATTCACCGCATCAATGGTGGATTCCGTTCCGCGGCGATGCCCTAAAAAGCGCTCGAACCCGCGTTTCTTAGCCCATCTTCCATTACCATCCATGATAACGGCCACATGTTTGAGCTGATTTTTCATGCTCAAACCTTTAAAATATCCGATTCCTTTTCCTGCAGAAGCCGATCGATTTCTGCGATATATTTGTCGGTCGTTTTTTGAACTTCTTCCATTTGAGACTTTATATCATCTTCGGAAAGTTCTTTTTCTTTTTTCTTCAGATTATCGTTTGCGTCGCGGCGGATATTGCGAATCGCCACGCGCCCTTCTTCGGCATGCTTTCTCGCCACTTTCGCAAGTTCCTGACGGCGTTCTGCGGTGAGAATCGGGAGCGAAATACGAATGCTGTTTCCGTCTTTCATCGGGGTCACGCCGATATTGGCCGCGAGAATTGCCTTATCAATGGCATCCACCATCGGTTTTTCCCAAGGGCTTACGAGAAGCATTCTCGGTTCCGGCACGGTAATTTTCGCAACCTGAGAAATCGGAGTCGGCGTGCCGTAATAATCTACACGAATTTCATTTAAAATAGCCGGAGAAGCTTGACCGGCGCGAATCTTTGAAAATTCCCGCAAGGTGGCTTCAATCGCTTTCTCCATTTTCTGAACATATTCGGACATAAAAACCTCAAACAAGCATGCAGAGAAACATTCTCTAACAATGTACCAGTGTTCCTAAACTACCTTCAACGGTCGCCTTCGTCAAGTTCCCTTCTTTCATTTGGAACACAAGAATCGGCATTTTATGCTCCAAACAGAGGGCCACAGCCGCCGTATCCATCACCTGGAGTCCGCGGTGAATTACTTCCTGATAAGTAATCGCATCAAAACGAGTGGCCGACGGATCTTTTACCGGATCCGCGGTATAAATTCCATCGACTTTTGTTGCCTTCATGATCACATCGCATTCGGTTTCAATCGCACGCAATGCCGCGGCACTATCGGTAGTGAAAAACGGGTTTCCCGTTCCGGCTGAAAAAATCACGACATGAGAAGACGATAAAAGAGATAGAGCCTTACGGCGGTCGAAAAACTCGCACACAGGCTCCATACGAATCGCAGACATCACCACGCTCGGAATATTTTGCTTATCCAGCGCGTCTTGCATGGCAATCCCGTTCATCACGGTGCCAAGCATTCCCATGGCATCCCCGGCAGCGCGATTCATGCCGCCGGCGGATACAGACACTCCCCGCACCAAATTTCCGCCGCCGATCACGAGAGCCACCTGAACTCCGGCGCGCACCATCGAAGCAACCTCCGATGCCATCGCCGTTAAAATTTCAGAATCAATCCCATGACCTTGCGCTCCGGCGAGCGCCTCTCCGCTCAATTTCAAGAGAACACGGCGAAATCTCGGTGCCTTATCCATTAATTACCTCTTTCAAAACGAACAAATTCAATCACTTTCAAAGAGGAAAGCCCTTGAGCTTTTGCCACTTCGGAAAGGTAATTTGCTACGGAAAGTTTATTCGGATTTTTGTCGGTGATAAAAAATTCCTGGTCTGCAAGAACCATTTCTTTCAATACCTTCGCGACTTTTCCATCCAACTGGCGTTCCACGAATTCGGGTTTGGTCTTCCCTTCCTTTTCAATCAAGGCGCGCGCAATATCGCGTTCTTTTTGAATCACATCCTCAGGAACCTGGGAGGCATCTACCGCAATCGGAGCAAATGCCGCGATCTGCATCGCCACATCTTTAGCCGCCTGTTTCAACTCAAGAGCATCCTTCGGGGTACCTTCATAAGCGAGGTGAGAAATGACACCGATTTTTCCCATCATGTGAGAATAAAGGGAAATCACTTCACCGGCACCGTAGCGAACCACGCTCAAACGGCGGAAGCCGATGTTTTCCTGAATCTTCACGAGAACATCCTGCAAACGGTCGCCGACTTTCACGCCGTCCACCACCGCTTCGGTAAGTTCCTCAACGGAATTAATATCCTGTTCCGCTGCAGCCCGCACGGCCAACTCGGCAAGAGCTACGAAATCTTCGTTTTTGGAAACCGGTTCGGTTTCGCAGCTGAGTTCAAACGCCACGGCCTTGTTCGAGGTTTCCACCATGAACACGCGGCCTTCTTTTGCCGCTTTGTCGGCACGTTTGCTCGCTACTGCCGCGCCCTGCTTGCGCAGAAACTCAATAGCCTTGTCAATATCTCCGCCGGTTTCGGTGAGTGCAGCCTTACACTGCATCATTCCTACACCGGTTTTGGTGCGGAGTTCATTTACCATGGATGCGGTAATTTGCATTATTTATCTCCCTTGTCCATTTTTTTGGCCATTTCGTTTGCTTCTTTTACGGCATTCGAACGGGGTTTTACATTATCGGTAATATAGTCAATAATGAGCTTAATGGATTTTACCGCATCGTCATTGGCCGGAACCGGATAGTCCACGAGAGTCGGATCCACGTTCGTATCGCAAATACCGATAATCGGAATGCGAAGGCGGCGTGCTTCGGCTACGGCAATTTTTTCATGCTGAAGGTCGGTGACAACAATCAAACCCGGGAGAGTCACCATTTCACGAATACCGCCGAACACATCGAGAAGTTTCGCGCGTTCGCGAGTTTTGTCGAGAACTTCTTTCTTGGAAAGTTCCTTGAAAAGCCCCTGGTTTTCCATTTCGTCGATTTTATCGATCGTTTTGATGGATTTACGAACCGTTTGGAAGTTTGTGAGCATACCGCCAAGCCAGCGATTGCTGACATGGAAATGATTGCAGCGTGCCGCCGCTTCTTCTACCACCTGGCGGGCTGTCGGCTTGGTACCGACAAAGAGGATGCTCTTACCGGAAGCGGAAACTTTCGTAGCGGCCTGAGCGGCGACTTCTAAAAGTTCACGGGTTTTAGCGAGATTTAAAACATAAATGCCGTTCTTTTCAGCAAGAATGTAAGGTTTCATTTTCGGATTCCAACGTTGAGTTTGATGTCCGAAATGAGAGCCTGCCGCAAGCAGGTCTTCAACAGAAGGCAAATTAGCCATGATTACTCCTGATCGGTTAAGCGACCCGGCTTACAATAGAAGAACCTAAGCCATAAACAGCCACCGAGGTTTCCTGTAAGCCGGTGAATGATTTTACCCGGCAATAAAAAAACAGCGAAGCGCCGGGTAAACCGCTTCGCTGCCAAATAATTAGCGTTTGGAGAACTGGAAACGCTTGCGCGCTTTCTTACGACCAAACTTCTTACGTTCTACCACGCGGGAATCGCGAGTCATCAAACCTTCTTTTTTCAAAGTCGGCTTCACGGATTCATCGTTATTTACGAGCGCGCGGGCAATTCCGAGGCGAACAGCACCCATTTGACCGGCGATTCCGCCGCCGCGGGCTGTTACTTCCACATCCCATTCTTCGGCATTGCCGAGAATAGCGAAAGGAAGGTTCGCAATCATGTTTTGCACATCGGAATGAAAGTATTCGGTAAATTCGCGACCATTGATCACGCGCTTGCCCGAACCCGGTTTCAAAACAACCGCAGCGATGGCATTCTTACGGCGACCGGTGCCGCGGTAGATTTTTTTGTTTGCTTTTGCAGTAGCGATAGATTTATCCTCCGTTCTCAATTGTTACAAGGAAACGGTTTCAGGGTTTTGGGCCTGATGCGGATGTTCCGCTCCGGCATAAACTTTACATTTTTTCATCATTTTGCGACCCAGATTGGAGTGCGGAAGCATGCCCCAAATCGCATCTTCGAGAGGCGCGGTCGGATGTTTTTCGAGCTGATCCTTAAAGTTGATCCAGCGTTCGCCGCCGATATGCCCGGTATGATGGAAATATTTTTTCTGCATTTCCTTGTTACCGGTTACGGAAACTTTTTCAGCGTTAATCACGATAACGAAATCACCGGTATCCACGTTCGGAGAATAAATCGGCTTGTGCTTACCCATCAAAAGGCGAGCCACCTCTGTCGCGACGCGGCCGAGAGGTTTCCCTGCAGCATCCACCACTTTCCACTGGCGAACTACTGTTTTGGGATTGACCATAATGGTTTTCATGTAATCCTCGTATTGTTTCTTGAACCGGGCAAAGTCGCTCCGGCAGATTCGGTGCAAAAATTAGAATATCGCAGGATAAAAACAAGGGATAAAATCACAAAAAATGAAAAATCTTTTTGTTTACAAAGTGTTTTTGATATATCAATTATAGTAATCACTATAATTGATATAACGAAATCATGATTTTATCGTTAATTAAAAACGCGAGGAAGCGGGATACAATAAAAAATCAACTGAAACTTGGACCCCGGACCAAGTCCGGGGTGACGTTATTATTATCATCAAGGTGATGAAAGAACGTAACACGGGCATTCCGGGCGAGCAAAACGCGACCCGCAAGCGCGACAATCCGGAATTACAGGCATGTTCTTTCTTGGACCCCGCATCCCTCGCGTTTTTACGCAGTCAGAACAATCGCGAGGACAGGCTCGTGCGGGGTATCGCGTTCTTGACTTGTACAAAAATGACGGAGATAATAACCGCCATTATTAACCGGATTGGGTCCCGGAACCGGCCCCCGACGATCGGGGATTCAGTTCCGGCGCTATTATTAACAGCTACTTTTTTCGTTATCGCGACCGGTGTGTTCCGGGTAGCAGCCGTCAAAACAGGCGCAGCAATAAGATCCCGTATCTCCGGTGCATTCGCGCATGCCGTTCACGCTTAAATAACCGAGTGTTTCCACTCCGAGCATTTTTGCAATTTCCGCCGGAGTCATGGAACTCGCGGAAAGTTCGCCGGGGCTTGGGAAATCCATGCCGTAGAAACAAGGATAAGTCACCGGAGAAGAGGCGATACGGATATGAACTTCCAGAGCTCCGGCATCGCGAAGCATCTTTGTGAGAATTTTGAGGGTGGTTCCGCGGACAATGGAATCGTCTACCACACAAACGCGCTTGTTTTTGAGGACACCCTCAATCGGGTTGAATTTCAGCCGTACTTTTTGTTCCCGGACATTTTGGGTCGGGTCAATGAATGTTCTCCCCACGTAGTGGTTCCGGAGAAGGCCGATTTCAAAACGGATTCCGGAGGCTTGCGAGTAACCGAGTGCTGCCGTGGTGGAACTGTCCGGAACGGGAATGACAATGTCTGCTTCTACCGGGCATTCTTCGGCGAGTTTTTTCCCCATTTTACGGCGAATTTTATCGCAACTTTGTTCGAAGATTTTAGAGTCCGGCCGGGCAAAATAAATGTATTCGAAAATGCAGTGCGCTTTGCGGTTCTTTTGAATGAACGATTCCGAGAGAAGGCCGTTCAGCCCGATGGTTAAAAATTCTCCGGGTTGAATATCGCGGACATAATCGGCGCCGAGCAAATCGAACGCGCAGGTTTCACTCGCGACCGCCCAACTTTTTCCCATGCGGGCGAGGGCGAGCGGGCGGAATCCGAAACCGTCGCGGGCGACATACATGGTGTCTTTGGTTAAGAAGGTAAAACAAAAGCAGCCCTTCAATTTGGCAAGCACCGCTTTGATGGCGCTCGCCAGACAGTCTGCCTGGGTACGGGCAATTTCATGAAGTAAAATTTCACAATCGGAAGATGTTTGGAAAATATGACCGGCTTCTTCCATTTCCGCGCGGAGTTCGGCGGCGTTGGTGATGCATCCGTTTTGCACCACCGCCAAATATCCCCATTTACAGGTAACGAGAATCGGTTGCGTGTTGGCCGGCGAACCCGAATCTCTCGTGCCGTAACGAACGTGCCCGATGGCGGCAAAACCTTTCAATTCATCGGGGTTGTGTTCGCGAACCAGCGTGGATACGAGCCCCATGGACTTGCGCACGCGGACTTTTTCTCCGTTGGTGTAGGCAATGCCCGCGCTCTCCTGCCCGCGGTGCTGAAGGGCGTAGAGCCCCATCGCCACATTCCGGCACACGTTTTCGCCGTTGTAAATTCCGATAATTCCGCATTCTTCGTGTAATTCGTCTAACATAGGACCCTCTGTTAATGGCGGTAATAATTTAAAAAACATTGAAACGGAAAACGAAAAACAGGTAAAAAAAACGAAGAAATGAAATTTTTTCCAAGCGCATTAATTTATCTGAAAAAAGAATATGAAACACCCCCTCTAACACTTGAAGTTCAAGTGCATCCCGAACCTTAACGGTTAGTGTAATTTAGAAAAAACGATAGATCACAAAGGAGAGAAACAGGGAAAAGATTCCGCAGAACATGGCTATTTTAATTTGAAATTGCGCCGCCCGAAACTCATTTTGATTGTTTTGACTGAAACCGAGAACGAGAAACGGAATTACGGAGAGTAAACCGAATATCAAAAATGAAAACGGATAAATTTTCACAAGAACCGGAAGCGGAAGTATCAGAGCGCTCAAAACAAGGAGTGCCCGGACTATTTTTTGAGTGTGCTTGATTCCGATTACAAGCGGCAGTGTGGTGATTCCGGCGACGCGGTCTCCATCGATGTCTTCAAGGTCTTTGAGGATTTCCCGGGCAAGCGTCAGCAGAAACGCAAAGAAGGCGAGCGGGAGCAGGACGTTTAATTTTTTTCCGACGAGGTAAGCGAGCGCGAGCGGAGAAATGCAAAGGAGCGCGACGGAGATATTTTTGATTAAAGGAAGGTGCTTCAAGTACGCATTGTAAAGATAAAGCGCGGCGAGGAGAGCGATAAAGAAAAGCGTATGTGTGAAGGAGATAAAAATGCCAAGCAGGACGGGAAGCGCCAAAAGAATTCCGGCGAGAAGGCGTGCGGCGCGCAGGGAAACTTTTCCGGAGGCGAGTGCACGGCCGGGACGGTTTATTTTATCGGCGGAAATATCCAGAATATCGTTGTGAACATTGGCAAAACCGACGGCGGAGGCGAGGGCAAATGCATCCAGAAAAAAATGAGGTTCGCTCAGGGAGAGGCCGGAAATAAAAAAGCCGGCGGCAAGTGTGATCACGGCGATCAGCATATTCCCGGGGCGAAGCATTTTTAACAGGAGAGTCGTTTCGGTATTCATGCGTTAAAAACTACATTTGTCTTCGATGAATAGCCGGAATGAAAATGAAAAAGGTGCCCGTGTTTCCCGGCGTGAAAACCGCGCAAAGCGTGTGAATGCCATGGAGATGTGGGAAAAGGGAGTTCTCGATGAACGTCCGGTGAAGGAACGCTGGAGCCGCGAATTTAAAAACCCGCGTTTGAAACATTTGAAAAATCCGGTGAGCGATTTTTCCGAAGAATGCACGGTCGAGGGATTGGTGCAGGAAGTGCACCGCCGCACTTTTGAAGTACGTTTGGAAACGGGAGAAACGGTGAAGGCGATTTACCGCGCCACCGTGGTCGATGAACTCGGTGAATTTCCGGCAGTCGGGGATTCCGTGGTGCTTGGAGTTACGCCCGCCGGAGAGTATTCTCTCGTGAAAGTGAATCCGCGGCGTTCGGAATTGAAACGCCCGGGGCCGCGCGACCGGATTCGCGAGGAACTCACACTCGCCGCCAACATAGATCAGGTGATTCTTGTGGCTTCCGTGGAACAGCCCTCATTCAGTTACGGCTTTGCCGACCGTTTTCTTCTCGCGGCCAACTGGAATCATTTGCCGCTGGTGATGGTTTTAAATAAGATAGACCTTGTATCCGAAATTCCGCACGAGATTCTCGACTTTGTGAAACTGGTGGATTGCTTTATTCCTTTCAGCTGCAAAACCGGAGAGGGTGCGGAAGAACTGAAACGCATTACGGCCGGTAAAGTCTCGGTGTTCAGCGGGAAAAGCGGAGTCGGGAAGTCCAGCCTGATCAACAGATTGGTCCCTTCGGCGGAACTTCGCACGGGATTTGTGCGCGATAAAGACGGAAAAGGGCGGCATACCACCACTTCTTCAAGCCTTCTCAACCTTCCGGACGGCGGCATGGTGATTGATACGCCGGGCATTCGCGCGCTCGGTATTCTCGATTTGGATAAACACGAACTCGCGCGTTCGTTCCCCGGTTTCTTTGAAGATGACCTTTTCACTTGTAAGTACGGCGATTGTCTGCATCTTTCCGAGCCGGGTTGCGCGGTGATTCGCGCAGTTGAAAGCGGAAAACTCAGCCGCCCGCGTTATGAAAGTTATCTCCGCATTTTAAATTCCAAAGATTGAGTTTCAGCGTGCCCGGGCTATATTTGAGTTTTGTGAAATCGGGTATGAAATTCAAGGAAATCCTGTCGAAATACGAATATTTCGGATAACATCAATACACTCTAAAGTTGAAGGTTGTCCTATTTTTATCTTTTTGTTATCTTTTTTAGCATGATTACAGTATCTTCAACACTTAAAAAAGATATTCAAGAAACTTTGGCGGAGCTTCGTAAAGATCGTGATGTTTTTGAGCGAGTTGAAATTAATTCCGAAACATTATCAGAAAAATATGAAGGAAATTCTCTTCCTTCTGCTATTTTCGATTTTTGGTATGATAAGCATAAATTATTATCCGAAAGAGTTGAAAACCTTGAAAATCAAGGACAAGAGTTACTGAAATTTGTGCAAGGGTATTTTAAAGCTTGTGTTGAAGTGTCTTCTGATGTCGGTCACCAGCTTGTTGAATGTGTTAAAAAAAGTTCTTGCTTTTCTGTGAACCAAATTCGTGCTGATCTTAATTTTTTGAATCAAACAGTAAAAATATTGATTCTGCTTAAAGGAAATTGGACAGAAACAGAATTGCCTTCCGAAAAAGCAATAAATGAACTTAATTCCATGGAATCTGATTTTTTTGTATTGGAAGATGAATTCACGAGTTGTTATCCGCGGAACTCGGAAAATCAAATTCAAATTCGCAGTGAAATTCATTGGTTATTAATGGATTCAAGACTTGATGCGGATTCTATAACAAGAGATTATCCGGTTTCAGTGAGGTATTAATGCCATCTTGTAAGGAGCATGGGGAGCATTCCCGGCATAATATATCTTTTTTAAATTCTTTTTTATTCAAGCATTCCAATGATTGGGCGATAACGGTAATGTTTTACGCCGGTGTTCATATGGTGGAATCTATTCTTGAAAAAGAGTATTCGATTCATTGTAAAAATCACAAAGAACGCTCGGATTTTTTATCCAAATTAGATTCATTTCCCAAAAATGCCTATCGCGCTTTAGAACGGGAAGCACACAATTCGAGATATAAAAATTATAAAATCTTTGATTTCGAAGTTTATCGTCTTTTTAAAGAACATTTTCAAAATCTGCTCCATTGGTTTAACAGTAAAGTAAATCAAGAATTAATTGTGGACATTCATTCTTGTAAAAGCCTTAATGATGAATGGTTCAAACGTTATCAACGTAACGATCCCGAATGCAAGAAATGGCGATGAAGCGATAGTGTCAAAACACCGGGGTGCCGACTTGTATAAAGTAACGGTGGTTTTTAAAATCTTTTAAGTCTCGAATTTCATCCAGCCCGGTAATGCGGCTTAAGCCGGTAAAAAAGGAAACGGATTTCCACCGAAAGCGAAACATTCCTTCCAGAGAAACGCGGTTTTCATCCAGCATTTTTAAATGATCTTCAAAATCACGGAGATAAGCGGCAAAAAGCCAGAATCCGGTTCCCCGAACATGAGCGCCGAAACTCGCTCTCGCCGCCACATAATGATGGGAACTGAGTTCGGGCGGGAGTTCCTCAACACTCCACGGGGAAACTGCCGCATGGGCGCGATAACGGGAAGTGAGCGCGGTTTCTTCCAGCTCGTTTTTCACCAGATAAAGCGGTTCCGGGTATTCCATATTCCGCCGGGTATTCACGGCACCCGCCGCTCCGAGCCCGAAAGTGACATAACGGCTGAGCGGGAAATATTTTTGAAAATCAAAGCGGGAACTCAGGTAAAGCGGCGCATCGGAAAAGAAATCAAACGACAGAAAAACCGATTTCAATCCGCCTTCAAACTCAAAAGAATAGCCCTCGCTTCCGAACCAGGGTTCAAAATTCTCGGTCTGAAGCCGGTAAATAAAATGCGGATACATTTGCTTCACTTTTAAAGCGCGATCGGTTTCGGTTTCAAATTCGCTTTGCCCTATAAGCACCTGAAAGGCGAGAGTCGCTCCCGAATTTTGCCGGTGATCAAAACCAAAGAGATAGTCCGATTTCTTTTCCGAATAAATGCGTTCACTTTCCGGAACATCGCTTAAAAATCCCCTGAGCGGCACTAAATCCGCCCAAATACCCTTGAAGAAAATGCTCCACTTTCCTTCTCCCAAACCGAGCAGGCGCAGTTCCGGGGAAAATCCGCGGGAAGTCATACCGTAAAACCCGCTTACGGAAAGAAGATATTCAAACTGATTGATGTAACGGAAAG
>QMCE01000392.1_pt1 | contig 28765 bp, 27 predicted proteins | sample 1821851 | NCBI WGS metagenome assembly QMCE01 (sample SAMN09453174, study PRJNA476694) | Termite gut metagenome, whole genome shotgun sequencing project. | isolation source: worker | host: Odontotermes sp. | place: South Africa:Pretoria | collected 2016-01-28 | reverse complement strand
TAATCGCTAGAATTGCAATAGAAAAACCGCGATTTCTCGCGGCTTTTTGGACTTTTTTCTCTGGCTTTTTTATAGACTACTGTCAAACCCGGGGAGCGCGCATTTTTTACCCAAAGGAGGGGATGCTAACCAAAAAGCTAACGCGTAAGGAATGCTAGAATATGAAAAAACTGTCTTTCTGGGCCGCTGTGCTGATGCTGCTCGCGTTTACAGCCTGTAACTATAACCCGACGGATCTGGAAGCGCCGCCGGAGGACTTGACGCCCCCAGCCTATTCGGAGGAAGAGGCCGATACGGAGCGCGTGTTTTCGGACGAGGATACGGCGCTCTATCCGCGCGGCGCGTATGTCGCGGCGGCTTCGGAGGAGGTTTACCTTGAGCCGGACGCGGGCGGCGAGGCGCTGACGGAGCTAGTCTGCGGTATGGAGGCGCTGATACTCGACGCCTCGGGCGAATGGTACCGTATAAGCGCGCCGGGAATTGAAGGCTATATCAAGGCCGACGCGCTGCGCTTCGAGGAGCGGCCAAAGGCGCAGAAAAACGAATTGAGCGGCCTCGTGAACCTTCGGACATACGCGCCGGACGTCAAGACGCGCCTGCTGCTGACGAAGGAAGGGCCGTGGGGCGCTCCGATCTATTCGCAGAACGTATGCGCGCTGGCGCGGCCCGCGGCGGAGCGGCTCTACGCGGCTCAAAGGGAGCTGGCACGCTCGGGGCGCGCGCTGAAAATCCTCGACGCCTACCGGGACGAACAGGCGCAGGCGCGCCTTATATCCCGCGCGGTCAGTCCCGTGGAGATCAACAGGGGCTCAGCGCACCGGGCGGGCGCGGCGGTGGACGTCACGCTCGTAGACAGGGACGGGCGCGAGGCGGCCATGCCCTCGCAGCCGTATGAAAACGCGAACGGCGGGCACGCGGACGCCGGAAGCAACGCGCGCATTTTGCGCGAGGCCATGCAAAAGCACGGCTTCACGGCGAACGCCGACGCCTGGTGGCATTTTGAGATAGACGTGAACCTGCCGCTTTCGGACGTGCTGCTGGCGGATTTTCTGCCGTAAATTCTGATTAATAAATAATATGTAGGGGCGGTCGCCCCTACAAGCTTAAACAATTATCATTACATCCCGGAAAATCGCCTCATCGCGGCGCGCGCGGGCCTATACGGGAAGCCCTCGAGCGCCGCTTTCGTTTCCGCGAGCTTTTCGCGTATCGGGATGCTCTGCGGGCAGTGCGCCTCGCATTTGCCGCAGCTTATGCACTTGCCCGCGTTTTTGTCGCCGGCGCGCATGGCGTAGTTGAAGAGCGTCGGCAGCCGCTTCCCGTAGGCGAGGTCGTTATAGAACATGAAGCACAGCGGGATATCCACGCCCGCCGGGCAGGGCATACAGTAGTTGCAGCCCGTGCAGGGCACGTTGAACTTTTCGGCGATGATATCGCGCGCCTTTTCAAAAAGGGTTAGCTCAGTTTCCGAGAGCGCGCCTATCTCCGCCTCGGACGCCGCGCGGATATTCTCCTTCACCATCTCCATCGAGTTCATGCCCGAGAGCACGGTCAAAATGCCCTCCTGATTCCACAGCCAGCGCAACGCCCATTCCGCGTACGAGCGCTTTGGCAAAGCATCATCCCATAGCTCGCGCGCCTTTGGCGGCAGCGCGTTCGCGAGCTTGCCGCCGCGCAGCGGCTCCATGATCATCACGGGGATGCCCAGCTCCCGCGCCCGCGCGAGGCCGCTTTGCCCCGCCTGCGCGTTGACGTCCAGATAGTTGTATTGGATCATGCAGAAGTCCCAGTCGTACGCTTCGAGGATATCGATGAACGACTGCGCGCCGCCGTGGAACGAAAAGCCGATGCTGCGGATACGGCCCTCCCTCTTTTGCCGCTCAGTCCATTCCTCCGCGCCCAGCTCCTTCATGCGCGTCCATTCCTCCGGCTTCGTGAACATATGCTGCATATAGTAGTCGATATGATCGGTTTGCAGCCGTTCTAGCTGCGTTTGGAACATCTTGTCGAAGTCGGCGGGCTTGCGCACTAGATAGTGCGGCAGCTTCGTCGCGATATTGACCTTGCTGCGGCAGCCTTCCTTTTTCAGAATCCGGCCTACGGTGGCCTCGCTGCCGGGGTAGATATACGCCGTATCTAGGTAGTTGACGCCGTTTTCGACCGCGTAGGCGACCTCGCGCGCGGCTTCGGCCTCGTCCCTCGGGAAGCGCATACAGCCGAACGCGAGCTGTGAAATCTTGTCGCCGTTTTTAGGATTTTGCCGGTAGATCATCAAATCAACCTTTCCAATATATTCAATAAAATAATCATATCACCGCGCGCGGGCTTGTCAATCGAATTTACAAATTACATGAAAACGTCGATAAACGTCGAACGCGGGTTGGTGAGAGGATTAAGGGCGCGGGAAATCGAACGAAAGCACGAACCGATATTGTAGGGACGGCCTGCGGCCGTCCGCATAAAAAGCCAGACCCATAACTGTAGGGGCGATTCTAAATCGCCCGCGACCCCAAAGCCTGACATTCATTGCCGCGCGCGATATCGCGCAACATTTATGAATGACGCGCGCTACATGCGGCGGCGCCATGCATAGTATTGGGTCACGGACGGCCAAAGGCCGCCCCTACGGGTTGCTGTTTTCGCGGGCGATTCGTGAATCGCCCCTACAAGATTAGAACGGGGGGATTCCGAATGCGCCGGTGTGTTTCTATCATTATAGCGTGCCTGCTGTTGCTTATGTCCGGCTGCGAGCGGCCGGGGACGCTCGCGTTTGCGCAGGACGTAGCGCCGGACGCGCAGAGCGGCGGCGGGGAAGAGCCTCGGGCGTTCGGGGCGCAGCTCGATGCGGGCGAATTCGCCTTGTCGTTTGCGGAGCTCATCGCGCAGAGCGGCTTGAGCCTGGCGGGGCCGGACGACGCGCTCGCGGACGAGCGGGCGTATAACATTATTGGTTATTCGCTCGAAGAGGAATACGCGGACGATTTCGAGCTGCACGTCTTTGCGCCGGGCGGCGAAACCGAGAGCATTACGCTGACGATGCCGCTTCCAGCGCTTCGGTCCGAGGACGACGTGCCCAACGGCGACGCGGCGGCGCTGCTATCGGTAGAGGAATTCAACGCGGCGCGCGAGCGGGAACGGGCGGCGTTTATGAGCTGCGCCGAGGCCGCGCTGCGCGCGGCGAATAAATACAAGAACAGCCTAAGCGAAGCGGATGTGCTGCTCGTGCTCTCCGATACGGAAAAAACGGTCAAAAGAGGCTCCGAGCAGTCCGAGGAGCTGTCGGGGGCGCTCTCGCGCTCCTTCCTGCTGGACGTCGGGTACACGCCGGAGATCGTATTCACGATCGAGTTCACGCTATAATCGCGAATTAGCGATTAATTATCGATTATCAATTAACAATTATTATATATATCCGCTAATTTTTTCTTCGATGATATTTTTATTACGGCGCATACTAAGTGCGTCACATGTATGTGGACGTGACAAAAATTATCGGAGGAAAAACAGTAATGAAGAAACGTTTGATAAGTATCGCACTGGCTTTAGCGGTTTCGCTTGCGTTCGCTTCAGGCGCGTTTGCGTCCGTTTTGCCCGTGAACCCCAGCGGCCAGTTCCAGGTTCCGGCAACGCCGATGTATCCTGCGCCTGGCGGCTCGGGCTACCCGACGAGCGGGTATTATCCCGTTCCGGCGACGCCGCTTAACCCGGCGACGCCCCCCGCTGCGGTTTATCCGAGCGGTACGGTAATCCCGGCGACGCCGCTGAAACCGGCGACGCCCGCCAGCCCGTCCTATCCGGCTGGTACGGTAATCCCGGCGACGCCCCTGTATCCGGCGGCCTATCCGAGCGGTACGGTGATTCCGGCGACGCCTCTGTATCCGGCGAACTATCCTAGCGGCACGGTGCTCCCGGCGACGCCCCTTTACCCGGCGTATCCGCGAGTGCTCACGCCTAACCCGCTGCCCAGGGACGCGAAGCCCTTGCCTCCTCCCTACAGCACGAATCCGCCTTACGGCCTCGTTGCGCCGCACGCCTACGATAAGGTCGTCATGGCCGACGTAGCCGAGCTGGTCAACCGGCTCGCGGTGAAGTACAACGCCAATCCGAAGGAGCTCTATCGGTACATTTTCATCAGCGACGCTTCCTTCGACAGGCTTGATTCCGGCGACAAAGCTCAGCTGAAAAAGCTGATGGTGAAGATGGCCGCCAAGGCGATGGGCATTTCGGTCAGCAAGCTCAATAAAGAGCTCGACGACATCGAAAGCGAAATGATCTCCCGCCACATGAAGAGAACGGGCGCGAAAAAGGCCGAAGCGCGCAAATACGTGCGCGAACACGCGCATAACTCGCTCTTCTACGGAGCGCGCTAGGCTAGATAGACTATAGCCTGGAAAAGGTTGGATTGAGCTTTTTTCCGCACAGAAGCCCGCGCAGACCGCGCGGGCTTTTCGATACGTGCGTTTTGCTTATTGCGCTAATCCTAACAGCTTAGCCGCGTTTCCGCCCAGGATGGCGTCCTTCTCGCCCTCTGAAAACGGCAGCGACTTTATGCGCGCGATTTCCGCCCCCGCGTCGCTCCACGGCGCGTCCGAGGCAAACAGCAGCTTGTCCGCGCCGTGCTTTTTCGCGATACGCAGGAATTGCGCCTCGCTGAAATACTCAAAGCCCATCGAGGTATCGAGATAGACATCTCTGCCTGCCAAATGCTCCTCCACATCGTCCCATTGGGCGTGCCCGCCCAAATGCGCGAGTATGATCGTACCGCCCTGCATGGCCTCTATCACCTTGACGAACCGCTGCGGTGAGCTTTTGAACGGCGGCGGGAACGCGGGATCGAACCCCGCGTGATGCAGGAGGATCAGCCCCTTTGAAAGCGCGTAGTCGTATATCCTGAGCAGCTTCGGATCGTCTACGACAAAGCCTTGAAACTCCGCGTGAAATTTCAGGCCCTTCAGCCCGAGGCCGCAAACGAAGTCTATCTCGCGCTTGTAATCGTCCGTGTGCGGATAGATGCCGCCGAAGCAGACGAGCCTGTCCGAAGCAAGGTTTGCGGCCCATTCGTTCGCCTTTCGCGCCTGGGATTGCTTCGTGACGACGGGCAATACGACGGACGCATCGACGCCCCACTCGCCCATTTTGCGCAACAGGCCGCTGGCCGTGCCGTCGTGTACGGGCCGGTATAGGCCGTCCATGCCGCTTATCAGCGACGAGAGCGCTTTGGGCGCCAGTTCATCCGGGAATGCATGAGTATGAAAGTCTATTATCATCTGCGTATTATAAGTTCATACAGTTTTTATTGTCAAGGGCGGCCATCGGCCGCCCTTGACAAAATATTCATAAGTCTAACTGCTAATTCTTTTTGTAACCGCATTTCGGGCATACGCCGTTCGCGTTCAGAGCGATGCCGCACAGCGGGCAGCGCGCCATCTCTTTTCCCGATACCGCGTATTCCTGATACGCGCCGTTTACGCCGCTCGTAAACGTGATCTTCGCGATGTTCAGCTTATCTTTAAGCAGCTCATACACGATTTTGATCATGCCCTCGACCGTCATCGTTTCTTTTGTAACGACCAGGCGGCTCTCGGGATACGCCGTCGCGAGCTCCGTTTTGAAGGCCGGGCCCTTCATCTTGTTCATCGGCTCGTTGTCCTTAATCCCCTGCGCTTCGTAGACGCCGAGAATCGCGGGCAGCAGCGGGTCGTCCTCCCGAAGGATCAGCGCGTGATCGAAGTTTTTGAGCACCTCCCACGCGGTCTTCGTAATTTCGTTGCAGGGGAATACCATATTGACGCCTTCGTTGACGGTATCCTCTACCTCGAGCGTAAGCACGCCCGTATGCCCATGCAAATACTGCGCCTCGCCCTTGAATCCGTAGAACCTGTGCGCGTACTGTAGATCAAACTTAGAAAAACTTTTCATGGCACTTCTCCCTAAATAAAAATATTACGGGGTTTACGGGCCTTCGCCGCCCGGTAATTCCGCAATATACAATATATACCATTTTGCGCCTGATAGCAATAATAAATGTGTAAATTAATATGATAAACTGTGCGGCGGCTTGAAGGTCAAGGAAAATTTATGAGATGCGTATGCGCAACTTCAATACCGCGCGTCGTACATCTGTTTTAGCGTGGTTTGCAGAGCTTGCGAGAGGTTGATATCCTGCGTCCCGGCCCAATCCTTGAGCCACGCGGGCAGCGTGATATTCGTCTTCACAGCCCGCTGATCAAGCGCATAATGCGCAATGTCCGGGAAGATCGTAACAGGCATCACAATGCCTCCTTCCGGCATTTCCGAAAAGGGCGGGAACGATGGGATTGGAAGCGCGTCGCCGTCCTGCTCCATCGCGTAGGTATGAAGCTCCAACGCCTCCGTCGCCATCTTTTCAGCTTGCGCCAGCGTTTCGCCGTAGGAGGTGCAGCCCGGCAGATCCGGCCAGTATACGCCGTAGCTCCCGTTTGTCGATGGCTCGAAAACCGCGTAGTATGTCAATTTGCGCATAGTCGCAACCTCCTTACGGCTTAATCCCCGCTTGCTTCCATATGCTTTTCAGCGTAAATGGCGGGATATCGCCGGGATGATTCGCCACGGTAACCTTACCGGGCTTCGACGGATGCTTCAACTGAATATGCGACGTTGCCTTTCCGGGCAACTCATACCATCCATCGGCGCGAAGCTTGCTTAATACCTCGGCGACCTTCATCCAGCATCATTCCAATCATGACCATTATACGCCTTATTTATGCGCATTGCAATCGATGGTTAAAGCGAATTGTGATATTCGTGCAGCTCCTCCGTCGCCAGCGCGATCTTCGTAACCGCGAACGCGCCGCTTTGCGGATAGACGTAGAACGTGTCGTCGTTCGTGTTCAGGTCTACGCAGTCGCCGCGCTTCTTATAGTCGTACTCGATATGGCAGGAGTAGAGGGAGGAGGCGGGCCAGTTAATCGAAAACGGCTCGCCGCCGGCGGGATAAACCCCGTCGAGTGTAAAGCCATCCATATTATGAATCAGACGCCCCGGACGCTCGAACGTGACGAACCCACGCGCGTTCGGCAGCGATTCGATCCGCACGTCCGCCGCGAAGGAGTAGCGGCCCTCGCGCACCTCCTTGCGCACGTTGCCGCGCTCCCACTCGTACCAGTCGGGGATGTGCGAAAATTCCGTCTTGCCGCTGAGCGCGCGCAGTTCGCCCAGCTCGTCCATCTCCCAGGCTTTGCCGCAATGCCCGCAGCTCAGTGTGTTCTTACTGGAAGTCATCACGAATTCGGCTTCGCAGGCCGGGCATTGGTACAGCACCTTGTGCAGCCCCTCGGCGCGCTCGGCCTTCCGCACGCGAATACCTTTGACTTTTTGCCACGCGAAGTCGTCGTAGACGAACGCGGCCTTCAGCCGGGCGTTGATCTCATCGACGGACAGGCTCTGCGTCTCCTCCCGCGTAAACAGCAGCTTTATCTCGGATTCCACCGGCTTGACCTTACGGCTGCCGACGTTCCAAAACGGCGAATTCACGTGATGGCCGTGCATGATAAGCGTCACGACAGGCACGTTCATCTTGCGCACCATCTTGCCCAGCGAAGCGGGCAGAACCGCCGACGTTCCGCAGAGCGAATACCGCGCCTCCGGAAACAGCGCCACGACGCCGCCCGCGTTGCGGGCGTGCAGCATGTTTTTCACGAGCTGGACGCTCTTGACGAACTTGCGGTTGCCGATGCCGCCGACGGCGCGCAGCAGCCATTCCCGCTTGATGAATCCGTCGATGGCGACGACGTAATACGCGCGGTGCGGGAAAATCGCCTTCGTCATATGCATGAAGTCCATAAAGGAATTGTGGTTACAGATCAAAAAATAGGGCGGCTTTATGCCCTTCGGCAAGCCCGTCCTGTCTACTTTGGCGCGATGCAGCCACATTTTAGGAAAGCTGATAAGCCAGGTCACCACGGTCAGCACCCGCCACTGGCGGATAGGGCGGCGGCCGATATCGAACCGCTTGAATGTTCCAACCATGTATTTGTTTTATCCTTTGCTGATTATTGCAGGTTGGGTATGTAAATCCTGTAGGGGCGGCCTTTGGCCGTCCGTGATCAGGGTTTGGGTCACGGACGGCCAAAAGCCGCCCCTACGCGATTATCTCAGGCAATTTTACCTTCATGCGTTCTATGCGGTTGTTTTCGATGCGTTCGATTGTAAAGACGATGTCGTCCAGCTCGATGGCGTGTCCGACCTCGGGCAGTTCGCCGACCTTGCCGATGACGAAGCCGCCGATGGAGTCGAAATCGTCGGAGACGATATTCGCGCCCAGCGATTCGTTGAAGGTGTCTATCGGCAGCGTACCGTCCACCAGGTATTCGCGCTCGCCGAGCTGCTGAATCAGCAGCATCTCCTCCTCGTCGTATTCGTCCATGATCTCGCCGACTATCTCCTCAATAAAGTCCTCCATCGTCACCAGGCCGCTCAATATGCCGTATTCGTCGAGCACGATCGACATCTGGAGGCGGTTCTTGCGCATGTCGTTGAAGACGCGCGAGATGTTGTTGAATTCGTAGACGTAGTTCGCGGGACGTACGATATCCTTAAGCGAAAAATCCTCGCGCGCGTAGCCGTTGATCGCCAGATCCTTTATATTTACGATGCCGACGATATAATCCGGCGATTCGTCGTAGACGGGGAAGCGGGAAAACTGCTCCTCCTTCGCCATAGCGAGCACGGCGTCGAAATCCGCGTGCAGCGAAATGGATACGACGTTTACGCGCGGCGTCATGATCTCGCGCACCTCGCCGTCGCCAAACTCGAAGACGTTGTGGATCATCTGTTTCTCTTCCGCTTCGAGCACGCCCTCCTCCGTAGAGACGTCCACCATCGTGCGCAGCTCCTGCTCCGTTATGGACGGGCTTTGGGTTTTATGGCCGCCAAAGAGCTTTAAAACGAGGTTCGACAGCGCGTTCAGCACGAAGACGACAGGCGTAAGCACGACGCACAGCGCGTATATCGGCTTTGCGACAAACAGAGCGATACGATCGCTATAGCGGTAGGCGAGCGATTTCGGCGTAATCTCGCCGAATATGAGCACCAATAATGTTACCGCGCCCGAAGCGTAGCCGACGGCGGGCGCGCCAAACTGCTCGATGACGAACGCTGTCACGAGCGCGGACGCGCTGATATTTACGAAATTGTTACCGATAAGAATCGCGCTGATCACCTTGTCGGGGTTCTTCAGCATCTTTTGAAGCAGCTTCGCGTTCTTGCCGCCTTCGTCCGCCAACGACATCAGGCGAATCCGGCTAAGCGACAATATCGCCGTTTCGGAGCATGAGAAGAAAGCCGAGAGCAGGAGGCACACGGCCAAAAGGATCAATTGTGTGGAACTATCCGGGTCCAAAGACAAAATCACTCCAAATAATACTAATACGACGGGTTGATTATACCCATATGTGCGCGGAGGAAACCAATCTCATCCAAATCATATGCTTCATTCTACTTTATTAATACCGTTGTGTCAATCGGGGGGAAAGGGCGGCGCGCGTTAACGTCGGATTTTAGCCGGTTCGCGCAATGGGATGAGCATAAACATTCGAGGCTATAATGGGGCTGCTCCCCATTATAGCCCCGCGTTATTATTCCTGCTTCAAATTCTCCTTCACCTTAACGCTCACGACCTCCTCATAGCAGGCGAAGCAGCCCTCGACGAACTCGCTGCCCGGCGCTTTGGTAAACGCGCTGACGAGCGGTATGATGATCATGCCCGCGAGCATGGCAAACGCTCCGGCGTTGATCGGGGACTGCAGGATCGCGGGGAACGCGTCCTTGAAGAAGATATTCAGCGTCATGAACACCGTACTGAAGATGAAGCAGCACCAGATCGAGGCGTTGCTCACGCGCTTCCAGTACAGGCCGTAGAGGAACGGCGCGAGGAACGCGCCCGCCAGAGCGCCCCACGAGATGCCCATAAGCTGGGCGATAAACGTTATGCCGCCCGTGTACTGGATCATCGCGATGACGGACGAAATAAGTATGAAAACGACAATGAGCGCGCGGATGCTGAGCAATTGGACCTTATCGCTCATCTTTTTTATAACGTTGCCCTTCAAAAAGTCCAGCGTAAACGTGGAGGCGGACGTCATAACGAGCGCCGAGAGCGTGGACATCGACGCCGAGAGCACCAGCACGACGACCAGGCCGATCAGCACGTCCGAGAAGCCCGAGAGGATCGTCGGGATGACGGAATCGTAGCCGTTCGCCGCGATATCCACGCTGCCCGAGTACAGCCGCCCGAAGCTGCCGAGGAAGTAGCTGCCTCCGGCCACGATCGACGCGAAGATCGTCGAGATGACCGCGCCCTTGAAGATCGCCTTTTCGGACTTTATGGCGTAGAATTTCTGCACCATCTGCGGCAAGCCCCATGTGCCGAGCGACGTGAGCACCATGACGCCCAAAAGGCTCAGCGGGTCGGGGCCAAAGAACGAGGTATACGCCCCGGGCGATACCGCCGCGTCCTCCACGCGCGCGAGCGAATCGATCGCCGCCGTAAACCCGCCGTTGCTCGAAAGCAGCGCCGCGATAACCGCGATGATGCCGATCAGCATGATCACGCCCTGTATGAAGTCGTTCACCGCCGTGGCGAAGTAGCCGCCCGCGATAACGTATATGCCCGTCAAAACCGCCATAACGACGATGCACACTGTAAAGTCAATGCCGAAGGCCATCGAGAACAGGCGCGAAAGCCCGTTGTACAGCGACGCCGTGTAGGGGATCAGGAACACGAAGATCAAGACGGACGCGCCGACCTTCATGGACTTGGAGTTGAACCGCGCGCCGAAGAACTCCGGCATAGTCGCGCTGTTCAGATGATGCGTCATGATGCGCGTGCGCCGCCCGAGGATGAGCCACGGCAAAAGCGAGCCGATGAACGCGTTCGCGATGCCGATCCACACCGCCGCCGTGCCGAACCGCCAGCCGAACTGCCCTGCGTAGCCGACGAAGACCACGGCCGAGAAGTAGCTCGTACCGTAGGCGAACGCCGTCAGCCACGGGCCGACCGAGCGCCCCGCCAGCACGAAGCCGCTTACGTCCGACGCGCGCTTGCGGAAATAGATGCCGATAAAGACCGTCACCGCGAAAAAGACCACGAGCAGAGCAACCTTGACAAACATTTCTACCACACCTTTCTTTTCTCACAAACTTTTCTCACAAAAAACCCGGTATAAACTAAAAATCGCCCCCGGAAAATCCGGGGGCGACATAACTATCGCGGTACCACCTCAGTTTCGCGCCGCCTCGCGGCGCGCGCGCTTATCGGGTACAAACATACCCTAATGCTGTAACGGGCATACCCGTCGCATCCTACTTGGCGCGGCTTCATGACCTGGCCCGGCTTCATAACAAAGGCCGGTTCATAACAAAGGCCGGTTCATAGTTTTGCGCCGTTCGAAACGCGGCTCCCGGGATGTATTCGCCCAAATGCCCCACACCGGCTCGCACCGCCCGCCGGCTCTCTGGGAGGCGGCATAGAAGGCTACTTCTTCCCGATCATTGCCTTTTGAAGTATAAACGTTAGGTATAGTTTATACGCTTGTTTGGTTGGTTTGTCAAGATAAAATTTTGAAGGATAATATCCGATTGTATCGGCACCTCCTTCTAAGGCACTAAATCTGTTGTTCCAAGTCATAATGGATACAAAAATCATCATTGATTTTTATAACGGTGAGAATGAATAATTTCAAAAATCTAATATAGTTGTCATAATGTGTCTTATCATCTCCTTTTGGTTGAAAATGCGCATATTGGTTCCTAAGATCCAATCCATTACTATACGTCTTGTTTAGGCAATAATTGCAATAATTCGCTTCGGGTCGAGAGAACAAGGTTTGTTCGAATTCAATCATACCTTCTGCTTCGAGCGCATCAAGTATTTTACGCGCTTCTTTGGGGTACCACCAGTAAGATACAACTTCATTTTTGTATAGGTCATGCAGAATGCTTGTTTTTAATAGATTTGTCAAAGCAATATAACCGTTGTGATCTGTTTCAATATATCCATTCTGTATGAGGTAATTGATGCGTTGCTCGGCAAAATTTGAAAAATCCGCTAAAGTGACCTCCTGTGATTGTAGCAGTTCAAAAAAACTGTCATAAGACTTTTTATCCTTTTTATAATAACAAAGTGCGCTCTGATCGGAAAACAGTAAAAAGGCAATTGATTTAAACCGATCTCCAAATGGATATGCATATTTCCTTTTGACTATCGAAGGAATCGTTTCAAAGACCAGTGGCTCGTATCCAATTTCGAGCAATTCATGATCAATGACAGAATTCCTCACATATGTACTGAATTGCTTTAATGCATATTCAAATGCGGATTTAATGCTCGTACATTTCTCAAGATAAGTTGAATTGGCGGAAGGCAAACTGAGCGCGTAATTCTCTACAGTGAATTCGTTGTTTAAATACTCTATGAAGAACCACTCAATGATTTCTTCAAGACGAATATTCTTTTTTTGTAGCAACGCATAATAGCCCACAGTTAACAACAAATATAGATTGTCCTTGCTATGAAAAGCAACACCTACTCTATATTCATTCTTTTGGACGGGCATTAGCTTTTCGAACAATCCTATTTCAGTAGGCTTTTGGAGAAAAGCACATCGCATCTGGCGATCAACAAAACCAAATAGATGAATGAAATTATTGAGCAAGGTTGGTGAATCAAGATTATCTTCAATCCATCGCGTACCAAATGTTACGGAACATTGAAGGTCGTGTCCTTCAAAAATAAAATCCTCCTCTTGCGATTCAGAGAATGCTACAGTAGTTGAAGTCGTCCAGCGAAATCCTTTTTCTAAATAGCTTCCCTCTTCTTTTTTGATCCTCTTCTTGGCGTTTAACTTGATTAGGTCTGAAATAATAACGGTATCTTTTGATTTTGGTATCGTTACGATTATATGCAAATAGTTTGGGTTCGCGTTAGGAGAGGATATATAGTCACATATAATTTTTTCTTTGTCATCATTGCTTAGTTCCGTAGGAAAAATGACATTTGTCATATGGTTAGAATCAATCCCGTATGTTTGTAGAAGCAGTTCAGCCGTTTCATTATTTGCAAGCATATAATCCCGCATAACCGTTCCGTACTTTTTCACTAGTTTATTGTATTTGAGAAATTCATATAAATGAAAATTCTCTGACGTTGTCATAGAGCGAATAATTTCGGGGCTAATCCGCTCATATAATTTAAAGGTCTCGAATAAGCACCAAAATTGATCCGTATATTCGTGATTAATACGATCGATTCCTTTGAATTCTTCAACAACGTTATTGTCACATAAAGTAGCAAAATATTTTGCACAAAGACCAAATAGCCTTTTTGTCTCAGCTTTATAACTATCAATTTTGTCTAGTTCCCATGAGTTTAGGAAATTATTATGATCGATATATTTCTTAACATGCGATATTTCAATATAATCATTTATATCTTTTAGAACTCGCGATCCCATGTAGTCATCAATAACTTCACCGACTAAAGCTAAAAAGAGGCCATATGTTAAATCATCAACCGAATAGAACCGCACCCGATCCACATTATCACCCGCATCGTAATTATATTTATTGCAATCCAGTATAACAAATGTATTGTATAAAATCTACGTTTATTTGTTTGATTTGTTTATTAGTGTCCCCTTCAACCCACAAAATGACGATATAATGATCGCTTACTATTTTACCCTCTGCCAAAATTCCTCTTCCGTCATCCAGGTAGATGGGTCGTCAGCAACCGTCTCAACTTCTGCAATTTTTTTAAGGATATACTGATTATGCTGAGATTGCTTGAATTCTTCCCAATCAACAGGGTTGGCAGTTTCAACAACGGCTTCGCCTTTGTTTGTAATTTCCCTGTCGTTATGATCACGCATCAGTTTCATCACCCCAACCCCCCATACCCCGTCTGCCTCAGCGCCTCAAACAGCACGACCGCCACCGTATTCGACAGATTCATCGAGCGCAGCCCGGGGCGCATGGGCACGCGCACAGCCCGCTCCGCGTTTCGCGCGAGCAGCTCGGCGGGCAGCCCCGCCGTCTCCTTGCCGAAGACGAGGAAATCGCCCAGCGCGTATTCGGCTTGGTCGAAGCGCGTGCCGCCCTTCGTGGTGGCATAAAAAAAGCGCGCCTGCGGATACTCCGCCAAGAGCGCGTCAAAGCCTTGATATGTGCCCACGCACACCTCGTCCCAATAGTCGAGGCCCGCGCGCTTCAGCTTCGCGTCGTCGAGCTTGAAGCCGAGCGGCTCGATTAAATGCAGCCGCGCGCCGGTAACGGCGCACTGCCTCGCGACATTGCCGGTATTTTGCGGGATCTCCGGCTCAAAGAGCACGATATTGAAGCAATCAGTCGGCATGTGGCTGCAAGAGGTAGAGGATGTTGACGGCATGGTCGCCGACGCGCTCGACGTCCGTAAGCAGGTCGGTGAAGATCATGCTGGAGCGCGCGTCGCACTTTCCGGTGTTGAGGCGCTTGATGTGCTGGTCGCGGAAGTTCTCCTCGCTGACGTTGAGCTTCTCTTCGGAGGCCTCGATCTCCGGCAGTATCGAAAAATCGCGCTTGAAATAGGCGTCTACGCAGGCGTTGAACTGCTTAGAGCAGATATCCATCATCGTCTTTGCGTCCTGCATGGCTTCCTCGGAGAAGACCAGTTTGTTCTCCAGGATAATCTGGACGTACTCCATAATGTTCTCGGCATGGTCGCCGACGCGCTCTAGGTCGGTGCAAAAGTGGAACATCTCGCCGATAATCTTGCGGTCCGCTTCGGAGACGACGCTGCCCGCCGCCTGCGCAAGGCAGGGCGTAATGTTGTGGTTCAGATAATTGATAAGCTTTTCGCGCTCGGGGACGCGGGCGAGCCGCTCGGTCGAGCGCGCGAGGAAAGCCTCGAACGAGGCGGCGATGTTCTTCTGAACGAGCTGCGCCATGCGTTCCAGCTCGCGCGTAAGCTGCGCGACGATGACCGCGGGCTGGGTAAACATGCGGGGGTCGATGTATTTCAGGCGCATCTCCTCATGCGGCTCGTCGCGCTCGGGCACGATGCGCTCCACGAGCCGGACGATATGATCGCCAAACGGGAACAGCACGCTCGTATTGACGATGTTGAAGACCGTGTGCATCGCGGCGATCTCCCAAGCGCCGTCGCGCCCCGGCATAGCGGACTGGATGAGCGCCGGAATATCCAGGAAGGCCGAGATGATGAGGAAGAAGCTCGCCTCGAAGATCTTCATGATCAGATGCATGACGGCGGTGCGGCGCGCGTTGGTGTTCGTGCCGATCGACGCGATGAGCGCGGTAACGCAGGTGCCGATGTTCATGCCCAAAACGAGCGGGAACGCCGCGTGCGCGTTTATCAGCCCCTCGAGCGCCATGACCTGCAGGATACCGATGGAGGCCGAGGAGGACTGTATGACGGCGGTGACGAGCGTCCCGACGAGCACGCCCACGACGGGGCTTTCGAAGCTCGTCATGAATGTGCGCAGCTCCGGCATGTCCGCGAGCGGCTTCATCGAATCGGACATTATCTGCATACCCACGAAGAGCATACCGAAGCCCACGACGATCAGGCCCCAGCGGTTGATGGAGCGGTTCGTCAGGAATACCCGCATGATTACGCCGATCAACAATATGATCGGCGCGATTTTGGTCAGCTGGAACGCGATGATCAGGCCCGTTACGGTCGTGCCGACGTTCGCGCCCATGATGACGCCGATGGCCTGATTCAGTGTCATGAGTCCCGCGTTTACGAACCCGACGACCATGACGCTCGTGGCGCTGGAGGATTGGATGATGGCCGTTATGCCCGTCCCGGCGATAACCCCGGTAATGCGCTTGTTGGTGAGCACCGAGAGCCAGTGGCGCAGCCTTTCGCCGGCGGCGAGCTCGAAGCCGCGGCTCATCAGGTTCATGCCATAGAGAAAGAGACCGAGACCGCCCGCGAGCATAAAATATTGAAAGACATCCAAAAGAAGCAAGCCTCCCCTAAAACCATGCTGTCCCAAGACGCGCCATAATAAACAAAAATCGACGCATATTGCATCTAGAATATTGTACAGGCCCCAGGCGTTTCCGTCAACCCGGACGGCGCTGGGATTTGGCGGGGATTTCGCGGTACATTCCGGCCCGCGCATGAGCAAACGCAAAGGGCGCGACATACCATATATAAACGACATATCGTGGGCGTTGCCGCGCGCACCGGCGATTCTGATACATACTTTGGCATAAAAGCGGCTTGAGTATGAAAATAAAATAGGAAGTGTAAAAATGGGATACTGTTTCAATAACGGAACCTTATACTATGGGCTTGCCAGATGCTGCTGCAATAAATGCTCGCAGTGCGCAAATCAGGGGAATGCGTCCGGCGGCTCGGGCATGGTCGGCCCGGTGGGCCCGCAGGGCCCTACGGGGCCGCAAGGCGCGCCGGGCGGCGCGCAGATGGTTACCTATGACGCGTCTAAGGCCAATACCTATAAGGCGGGCCAATTGGTCTCATACAACGGCGCGGTATACGCCGTAGGCAAGGACTCCCCGACAGGGACGCCGGGCTTCGGAGCCGATTACATCCCCATTTCAGGTCCTGCGGGCAGGACGCAGTCCAGCGTCTACGATCCCGCGCAGGCCAGCCAATATGTACGGGGGCAGTTGGTCGTATACAACAACGTGCTCTATGTCGCCGACAGGAACGGCCCCTCGGGGACGCCGGGCACCACGGGCGCGAATTATACGGCGCTTTCATCGGACATCCGCAGCGCGCGCGACCTCGGCGGCAGCTATGTGCCGGTCTATGACCCGAGCAAAGCGCCGTATATGATGCAGGGTGAATTGGTCGTCTATAACGGCGCGCTGTACCGCGCGGGCAAGAACGCGCCTTCGGGCGTGCCCGGCAGCTCGCCCGATTATACCCCGCTTTCGGGCGGCGGCGCCGCTGCGCCGGGCGCAACGGGCGCGACGGGCGCGACCGGCGCTGCGGCCTATGGACACGGCGAAAAGGCGAACCATATACACGCAATGCCGACTTGGGGGCGCAATAGGTGAAAGCGAGCGGGCGGGGCGGCGATAATGCCGCCGGAGCGGTTTGGCGGATAGCCCTGTATCTGCGCCTGTCGAGGGAGGACGGAAACGACGAATCCCTGAGTATAACGAACCAGCGCAGCATACTCCGGGAGTACGTCGAGGAGAGCTTCGGCGAGCCGTATACTATCGTGGACGAATACATAGACGACGGCAAGACGGGCACGGATATCGCCAGGGCGGAGTTTAAGCGCATGATCGGGGATGTGGAAGCTGGGAGGGTCAATTGCGTCATAGTGAAGGATCTGAAGCGCTTCATGAGGAATCACGGCTATCAGGCGCTCTACCTGGAGCAGATATTTCCGAAGAACGACACGCGCTTCATAACGGTGAGCGAGCCGCGCCTGGATACCTACAGGGATCCGAACGCGGTCTACGGCTTCGACGTGCCGATGCACGGCATAATGAACGACCGCTACGCAAAGGGCACGTCGGAGGCGGTTAAGCGCACGTTTGCCACGAAGATTAAGCAGGGGCAGTTTATCGGCGCGTTCTGTCCGTACGGCTATATGAAGGACCCTGCCGACAAGAACAGGCTGGTCATCGACGACGAAGCCGCCCGTATCGTGCGCCTCATATTTAAATGGTTCCTGGAGGGCGCGAGCAAGCGCGCGATATGCGCGCGCCTGAAGGAGTACGGCGTTCCCAATCCCACGCGGTACAAGCGCTCGAAGGGGTTGAGCTACAACAACCCGCACGCGGCCGTGAACGACGGCCTGTGGAATCCGACGACCGTAGCGCGGCTGCTGAAGAACGAGGCGTATGTCGGCACGATGGTGCAAGGCAAGCAAAGGGTCGTAAATTACAAGATACACGATAAGATCATGCTGCCCCAGGACGAGTGGGTCAAGGTGCCGGGCGCGCAGCCCGCGGTCATCGGCGCGGAGCAGTTCGCGAAGGCGCAGGCGATGCTGGCGAAGAACACCAGGGTGACGAAGCAGGCAGCCGAACTCACATTGCTGGCGGGCTTCGTAAGATGCTATGATTGTAAAAAAGCCATGCGCAGGAAGGTCGGGGGGAATGCCGCGGTCGCGTATTACGTTTGCAGGTCGTATAATGAAAAGCGCGTGTGCTCCTCTCATACGATCAGGGCGTCGGTACTGGAAAACGCCGTATTGGAGGCGATAAAGGCCCAAATCGCGCTGATTCCCGATATCCGCGGCATGATCGCGCGCCTCGGCGATAATTCCGCGCCGCACGCCCGGCTGGACGCGATGATCGGCGATAAGCGCAAGGAGCTGGAAAAGCTGGGTACGATCAGCGACGATCTGTATCTGGACTGGAAGAAGGGATTTCTGGAAGCGAACGCTTACCTCCGCCTGCAGGAGAAGACCGGCCGCCAGCTTGAGCAGCTGCGCGAAGCGGTCGAAAGGATGGAGGAGGAGCGCGGGGCGTGCGGCGGCACCGCCGCGCATCCCGTTTTCGAAGCCTTAAAGCGAGCTTCGAATATCGAAGAGCTGGATCGCGCGGTTTTGGCGGCGCTGGTAGATGTTATCTACGTTCATGAGAACAAGGAGATAACCATCGTTTTCAGATATAGCGACAGCGTGTCGATTGGCAGCTGAAGCGACCGGCGCGACAGGCCCCGCCGGAGCGACAGGCGCGACAGGCGCGGGAGCAACAGGCGCAACAGGCGCGGACGGCGCGACGGGCGCAGCGGGCGGAACCGGCCCTGCCGGAGCGACGGGTACTACGGGCGCGGGCGCGACGGGCGCAACAGGCGCGGACGGCGCGACGGGCGCGAAGGGCGATACCGGCCCCACCGGAGCGACGGGCGCGACGGGCGCGGGCGCAACAGGCGCAACGGGCGCTGACGGCGCAACGGGCGCAGCGGGCGGAACCGGCCCCGCCGGAGCAACGGGCGCGACGGGCGCGGGCGCGACGGGCGCAACGGGCGCGGACGGCGCGACGGGCGCGAAGGGCGATACCGGCCCCGCCGGAGCGACAGGCGCGACAGGTGCGGGCGCAACAGGCGCAACAGGCGCTGACGGCGCAACGGGCGCAGTAGGCGGAACCGGCCCCGCAGGAGCAACAGGCGCAACGGGCGCGGACGGCGCGACGGGCGCGGCGGGCGGAACCGGACCCGCCGGAGCAACGGGCGCAACGGGCGCGGACGGCGCAACGGGCGCGAAGGGCGATACCGGCCCCGTCGGAGCAACAGGCGCAACGGGCGCGGACGGCGCAACGGGCGCGGCGGGCGATACCGGCCCCGCCGGAGCAACAGGCGCAACGGGCGCTGACGGCGCGACGGGCGCAGCGGGCGGAACCGGCCCCGCCGGAGCAACGGGCGCGACGGGCGCTGACGGCGCGACGGGCGCGAAGGGCGCTGACGGAGCGACGGGCGCGAAGGGCGATACCGGCCCCGCCGGAGCGACGGGCGCAACGGGCGCTGACGGCGCGACGGGCGCAGCGGGCGGAACCGGCCCCGCCGGAGCGACGGGCGCAACGGGCGCGGATGGCGCGACGGGCGCGGCAGGTCCGAAGGGCGATACCGGCGCGGCGGGTCCGAAAGGCGATACCGGTGCTGCGGGTCCGAAGGGCGACACGGGCGCGGCAGGTCCGAAGGGCGACACAGGCGCTGCGGGTCCGAAGGGCGACACGGGCGCGGCAGGCCCGAAGGGCGATACCGGCGCGCAAGGCCCGGTCGGTGCTGATGGCGCGGCAGGCGCAAAGGGCGCCAGCGTAACGGCAATCAAGCTGACTACGGACGCGACCGGCAAGGTAACAGGCGGTACGGCGACGTTATCGGACAACACGACCGTGCCGATCACCGTCAGCTGATCACTCCCGCAATAGAATAGGCTCCCGCAAGGCCTCCGCACCGATTTGGCGCGGGGGCTTTTTTCAACACACATCGATAAAAATTTCACAATATTTACTTTTAAAAATGCCGTTGTTATAATAATAAAGATTTGTGTTCTTACAGCATGTTTTAGGGAGGCCTGTCTTTTGCCGAAGACGTTCACGGGGGGCGTGCATCCGCTCTCAAAGATCCACGAAGGGAAGCTCCTGACGATGAATTCGCCCGTGCGCGAGGAAGCCGCGCAGCAGATCATCATGCCGATGATCCAGAATATCGGCGCGTACTGCACGCCGCTGGTCAAGAAGGACGATTACATACGCCTCGGGCAGAAGATCGGCGAGCCTATGGGCTTCGTCAGCGCCCCGATACATTCGAGCGTATCCGGCAGGGTGCTCGCCGTGGAGCCGCGCTCACACGTTTCGGGCGTACACGTCATGTCCGTCGTCATCGAAAACGACGGCCAGGATACCCTGGACGACTCCGTACAGCCCATCGGCACGGTCGAGGAGCTTCCAAAGGAGCGAATCTTAAAGGCGATATTCGACGCGGGGCTGGTCGGCATGGGCGGCGCGACGTTCCCGACCCACGTCAAGACCAGCGTAAAGGATTTCAACGTCGATACGGTGATATTAAACGGCGCGGAGTGCGAGCCGTACCTGACGGTCGATTACCGGCTGATGTACGAGCGCCCCGAGCAGGTAGCGGACGGCTTAAAGGCGCTGATGAAGGCCGTGGACGTGCAAAAGGGCGTCGTAGGCATAGAGGACAACAAGCCCGAGGCCATCGCGCGCATGGAAAAGGCGCTCGAAGACGTTCCGGGCGCTTCCGTGTGCGTCATGCCCACGAAATACCCGCAGGGCGCGGAGAAGCAGCTGATCCAGAGCGTCACTGGGCGCGAGGTGCCCTCCGGCAAGCTCCCGGCGCACGCGGGCGTGCTGGTCTTCAACGTCGGCACGGCGGGCGCGCTCTCCAAGATGCTGCGCGACGGCCTGCCGCTCGTAAAGCGCATGGTTACGGTTTCCGGCGCTGTGGAAAACCCGAGCAACCTCTTGCTGCGCATCGGCACGACGTTCCAGGACGCGATCCAGTTCTGCGGCGGCTATAAGGGTATGCCGGGCAAGGTGCTCTCCGGCGGCCCGATGATGGGCTTCCCCGTCTACGATACCAACGCCGCGATAACGAAGGGCACGAGCGGCATCCTCGTCTTAACGGAAAAAGAGGCGACGCTGCCCGAATCCGGCCCCTGCATACGCTGCGGGCGCTGCGCCGAAGCGTGCCCGATTGGGTTGGAGCCGATGAAGCTCTGCTCCGCGTACGAATTCGGCAGGCCCGATCTCTACGAAACCTATTCCGCGCAGGACTGCATCGAGTGCGGCTGCTGCACGTATTCCTGCCCGGCCAACCGCCACATAACCCATTCCATCAAGCTCGCCAAGCGTCAACTGGCGGCCGCCAAGAAGAAATAGGAGGTTTCGCCTATATGCCTATGCTGCATATTTCAGCCGCCCCGCATCTTCGCAGCGGCGATACGACCACGAAGCTCATGAGCCACGTCCTGACCGCGCTCTTGCCCGCCGCGATTGCGGGTATCGCGCTCTACGGCTCGCGCGCTCTGTTCATCATCGCCATCTCCGTCGCCTCGGCGGTTTTGGCCGAATTCCTCACGCAAAAGGCGATGAAGCGCCCGATAACGATCAACGACTTCTCCGCGGTCGTGACGGGTTTATTGCTCGCGATGAACCTGCCGCCGACGGTTCCGCTCTGGTTGCCCGTAGTGGGCAGCGCGTTCGCGATAATCGTCGCGAAGCAGCTCTTCGGCGGCATCGGTGATAATTTCATCAACCCGGCGCTGGCCGCGCGCGCCGTGCTCATGGCGAGCTGGCCCGTGCATATGACGACGTACGTCGCCCCCGGCGCGCTCAGGTTTTCGACGCTCATGTCCGCGCCCGAGGGCACGATCGACGCCATCACCTCCGCGACGCCGCTGGCGCTCGCGAACAGCGCCGGCGCCGCGCCGTCCTACCTCGACATGTTTTTGGGCGGCATAGGCGGCTGCATCGGCGAGGTATCGAAGATTTGCCTCATAGCGGGCGCAATCTACCTAATAGTGCGCAAGGTCATCGACTGGCGCATCCCGGTCTTCTATCTCGGCGCTTTAGCCGCGCTCTCGTTCATCATCGGGCCAAACGGCATCTTCACGGGCGACGCGCTGTTCCACGTCCTCGCGGGCGACGGACTACGCCACGTCCCCCACGACGAAGCTCGGGCGCGTCTACTACGCGCTGGGCGGCGGAGCGATAGCGTGCGTAATCCGCTTGTTCGGCTCGTATCCCGAGGGCGTCTCGTATTCGATACTCATCATGAACGTCGCCGCGCCGCTCATCGAGCGCTACACCCGCCCGCGCGTCTACGGCAAGAGCAAGGGAGGGAAGCAAAATGCGTGATTATCTGCATTTGGGGCTTAGGCTCTTCATCATAGCGATTATCGGCGGGCTGGCTCTCGGCGCGACGAATGCCATCACGAAGGATCGCATCGAGGCGCAGAATCAGGCCGAGGCGACGGCCGCGCGCGCGTACGTCCTGCCGGAGGCGGATTTCTACGAAAAGCTCGATATCGCGCCGGAGGGCGAGTTCGCTTCCATTCAGGAGGTATACGAAGGCTTGGTAAAGCCCTTCGACCGCGTGGGCGTTACGGTTAAGCTCACGACGAGCGGCTTCGGCGGCAGCATGGAGCTGACGGTCGGCGTGGACATGGAGGGTTCCATAACGGGCGTGCGCGTCGGCACGCATTCCGAAACGCCGGGCCTCGGCGCGAAGGCGCAGGACGACGTGTTCGCCGCGCAGTACATGGGCAAGCTCGCGCCGCTGACGGTCGTCAAGGGCGATTCCGGCGCGGCCGAAATATCCGCCATAACGGGCGCGACGATAACGTCCGAGGCTGTAACGAACGGCGCGAATTTGGCGGCGCGGTTCGCGGCGGAACAGGGACTGCTGGGAGGTTAATATGGCCAACGAAAAGCCAAAGCTTACAAGCGTATTCTTCAACGGCATCATCGCCGAAAACCCGATATTCCGGCTTGTATTAGGCATGTGCCCGACGCTCGCGGTTACGACGGCGGCGTCGAATGCCATCGGCATGGGTTTGGCGGCGACGTTCGTGCTCGTCGGCTCCAATTTCGTCATCTCGCTGCTGCGTAAGTTCATCCCCGATAAGGTCCGCATCCCGGCGTTTATCGTCGTCATAGCGGCGTTCGTGACGGTCGTGCAGCTTATGATGAAAGCGTTCCTTCCCGATCTGGACAAGGCGCTGGGGCTGTTCATCCCGCTCATCGTCGTAAACTGCATCATCCTCGCGCGCGCCGAGGCGTTCGCCTCGAAGAACGGGCCCGCCGCGTCTATAGCGGACGGCTTCGGCATGGGCCTTGGCTTTACGCTCGCGCTGCTCATCATGGCGTCCATCCGCGAGATCCTCGGCAACGGGACGATCTTCGACTTCCCGATCCTCGGGGCGGCGTACGAGCCCGCGCTTATCATGATCTTAGCGCCCGGCGGCTTCATAACGCTGGGAATTCTCCTGGCGATACTCAATAAGCTGACGGCCAACACGGCCAAGAAGGAGGGCTGAGCATGGACCCGTTTACGAAGATAATCCTCCTGATGCTCAACGCCATACTCTGCAACAACTTCGTGCTCTCGCGCTTTCTGGGCTGCTGCCCGTTCCTGGGCGTCTCCAAGAAGGTCGATACCGCCGTCGGCATGGGCCTCGCCGTGACGTTCGTCATGGCGCTTGCGAGCCTGTTCTGCTATTTCGCGCAGATGCTGCTCGATTCGCTGAATATAGGCTATATGCAGACGATCGCGTATATCCTCGTCATCGCGGGCCTCGTGCAATTTGTCGAGATGGTGCTGCAAAAGACCAGCCCGTCGCTCTACACGGCGCTGGGCGTATATCTGCCGCTGATCACGACGAACTGCGCCGTCTTAGGCGTGACGATACTCAACTTCGACGAGGGCTACAACCTCCTCGAATCCGTGCTCAACGGCGTGGGCGGCGCGCTGGGCTTTACGCTCGCGATCGTGCTCATGGCGGGCATAACGGAGCGCCTGGAGCTGTCCAAAATCCCCGCGCCGCTGAAGGGCTTCCCGATAGGCCTTATTACGGCGGGGCTTATGTCCATCGCGTTTTTGGGGTTCTCGGGGCTGATTAAATAATTAATATGTTGCATGTGCGAGCGAAGCTCACACACGCAACATGAAAAATAGAGTTTTCTAAGGAGCGCTCATATGGAAATACTCTGGCCAGGCATCGTACTCGGAGGGCTCGGGCTCGCGTTCGGGCTTATTCTGGCGTTCGCGAGCAAGAAATTCGCCGTCGAAAAGGACCCGCGCATCGAGCAGGTCCGCGAGGCGCTGCCGGGCGCGAATTGCGGCGCTTGCGGCTTCCCCGGCTGCGACGGGCTCGCCTCCGCGATCGTAGAGGGTAAGGCGGAAGTCAACGCCTGTCCCGTCGGCGGCGCGGCTGCGGCTGCGGCTATAGGCGCGATTATGGGCGTTGAGGCGTCCTCCGGCGCGCAGCTCACCGCGCGCGTGCTCTGCCAGGGTACGGACGGCAACACGCAGCATAAATACGAATATACGGGTCTGACCGACTGCGCGGGCGAGGCGCTGTATTCCGACGGGCACAAGAGCTGCCGCTTCGCGTGCCTGGGGTTCGGCAACTGCGTAAAGGCCTGTCAGTTCGGCGCGCTGAAGATCGAGGACAGCGTCGCCGTCGTGGACGAAGAGAAGTGCGTCGCCTGCGGCAAATGCGTTTCGGCCTGCCCGAAGGGGTGCATAGCGCTCATGCCGTCCGGCGCGGCGGTCATGATCGCCTGCCGCAACAGCGATAAGGGCAAGCAGGTGCGCGACGTGTGCCTGCGCGGGTGTATCGCGTGCACGCGCTGCGTGAAGACGTGTCAATACAAGGCGATTACGTTCGAGAACAACCTGCCCAAGATCGACCACGACAAATGCGTAAAATGCGGCGCGTGCGCAAAGGCCTGCCCGATGCACACAATCGCGGCAATCGGGGAAATCGACGAAGCTGTTGGCTGATGGAATCCGTTATTTGTAGGGGCGAACTGTGTTCGCCCGTGACCAAATCCAACGTTTATATGAATGCGGGCGAACACAGTTCGCCCCTACAGCATTGCGATCTAATCCTCGAATGCGTTGAAAGGATTGCGCCTATGAATAAGATCATCCTTGCCAGCGCCTCACCGCGCCGCAGCGATCTAATGCGCCGCATGGGGCTTAATTTCGACGTCGTGCCGAGCGGGGCCGAGCGGGAGGTTTTCATAGCCGACCCAGGCAAATACGCGCTCGCGCAGGCGAATTTTAAGGCTATGGACGCCGCCTCGACACATCCGCTGAACATAATAGTCGCCGCGGATACGGTCGTCGCGATCGACGGTCATATCCTCGGCAAGCCCCGCGATCCCGCCGACGCCCAGCACATGCTCGCGACGCTCTCGGGGCGCACGCACACGGTCTATACAGCCCTCGTCGTCCTCGATATCGAGCGCCGCTACGAGCGCATAAGCCGCGCAGACGTGACGTTCGCGGATATGTCGCGCTTCGAAATAGACGATTATATCAGTACCGGCGAGCCGATGGATAAGGCGGGCGCGTACGGCATCCAGGATATCGGAATGCGCTACATAAAGAGTGTAAACGGCGATTTCTACGCCGTCGTAGGCCTGCCCGTGCGGGATTTATACGAGATTATGAAAGAAATCGGGGAGATGTAGGGGCGGGGTTCCATCCCCGCCCGCGACCCAAAATGTGACCCCAAATTGTAGGGGCGAACACAGTTCGCCCCTACATGTAAATATTTGAATCCTCGTAGTACAGCGCCAGCGCTTCCTTTAAATTCTCCAGCGCGCCTTCGAGAGTTTTTCCTTGCGAAGCAACGTTGTTTTCCGTGCAATGCGCTACATACCACGATTCTTCCTGTCGAACGACAGCGGTAAAACGATAGCTCACTTTCTTCATCTGCCTGTGGATAGTATACCCCTGAGCGCCGCGATTTGACAATACGGATATGTTTTGCGTTTATAAAAGCGGTCGGGCATGGAAGCCCGACCTTGCTATTTCGTGAATACTAATTCCTAGTTCCTAATTCCTAACTACTACTAGGCCTTCCCATTGCACCCAAGCACATGGATCAGCTTATGCCTTACCATCTCCTTGATCGCGGCGCGCGCGGGGGAGAGGTACTGGCGCGGGTCGAAGTGCGAGGGGTTGTCGGCGAAGTATTTGCGGACCGAGCCCGTCATGGCGAGGCGCAGGTCGGAGTCGATGTTGATTTTGCAGACGGCCATCTTCGCGGCTTGGCGCAGCATCGCCTCGGGGATACCTATGGCGTCCGGCATCTTGCCGCCGTTTTCGTTGATCATCTTCACGAACTCGGGCATGACGCTCGACGCGCCGTGCAGCACGATCGGGAAGTTGGGCAGCCGCTTTTCCACCTCTTCGAGGATATCGAACCGAAGCTGCGGGTTCTGGCCGGGCTTGAACTTATACGCGCCGTGGCTCGTGCCGATGGCGATGGCGAGCGAATCCACGCCCGTCTTCTCGACGAACTCCTGAACCTCCTCGGGGCGGGTGTAGGAGGCGTCCTCAGCGGAGACGTTGACGGCGTCCTCGATCCCGGCGAGGCGGCCCAGCTCGCCCTCGACGGTTACGTTGCGGTCGTGCGCGTATTCGACGACCTTCTTCGTCAGCGCGATATTCTCTTCGAAGGTATGGTGCGAGCCGTCGATCATGACGGACGTAAAGCCGCCGTCGATGCAGCTCTTGCACAGCTCGAACGTGTCGCCGTGGTCGAGATGCACGCAGATCGGCAGGTCCGTCTCGATGAGCGCCGCTTCGATGAGCTTCATAAGGTAGGTGTGGTTCGCGTATTTACGCGCGCCGGAAGAAACCTGAAGGATCAGCGGCGCTTTTTCTTCCTTCGCGGCCTCGGTGATCCCCTGGATAATCTCCATGTTGTTGACGTTGAACGCGCCGATGGCGTATCCGCCCTGGTATGCCTTTTTGAACATCTCCGTGCTGTTTACCAATGGCATCCTGTGTTTCCCCCTTTGTATATTTTTAAATATTTTCGTTTAGTATACCCGATTCGGGCGTATTTGCAAAGCCCCGCGCGTTGTGCTTGTAAAACGCGTCGTATTATGGTAATTTGGTACATACGAAATTTTCATATATTAAGTTAGGGGTTGTTATTAATGCAAGACGTTGTCGTACACGGTATCGTGCTAGGGCTCTATCTGATCGTAATGATCGGCGTGGGGCTGTATTTCTACTCGCGCAACCGCGATCAAAAGGACTATCTGCTCGGCGGGCGTACGCTGAACCCGTGGGTCACGGCCATGAGCGCGCAGGCCTCCGATATGAGCGGCTGGCTGCTGATGGGGCTGCCGGGCACGGCCTTCCTCGTATTGGAGAACAACGGCCTGGCCGAGGCGGTCTGGACGGCCGTTGGCCTCGCGATAGGCACGTACATAAACTGGCTGTTTTTGGCGAAGCGCCTGCGCAAGAGCACGCAGGTCTACTCGGATTCCATAACCATACCGTCCTACCTCGAAAACCGATTTAAGGACAAGTCCAAGATCCTGCGCACCGCCGCGGCCATCTTCATCATCGTCTTCTTCCTAATCTATACCGCCGCGCAGTTCGCCGCCGGAGCGAAGCTCTTCGAGGCGGTCTTCGCGCTCGACTACCGTATCGCGCTGCTTATCGGCACGCTGATCATCGTCTCGTACACGTTCCTCGGCGGCTTCAAGGCCGTCTGCTGGACGGACCTCATACAGGGCGTCCTGATGTTCATCGCGCTGATCCTGCTCACGATCGTCGCCATCGGCGACGTCGGCGGCACCCAAAAGGTCAACGAGCTGCTCGCGCAGCAGGAGCTGGCGGGCCGCCTGCTCACCGGCGCGGATTGGCTGGGCTTCGAAACCTACGGCGCGCTGGGTATCGCCTCGGCGCTGGCGTGGGGCCTCGGGTATTTCGGCCAGCCGCATATCATCACGCGCTTTATGGGCATTAAGCATTCCAAAGAGATCAAGCCCGCCCGCCGCATAGCGATGGTCTGGGTCATCATCTCGCTGGCGCTGGCCGTTGTCATCGGCGTCGTCGGCAAGGCGTATCTCTCCGTCACGATGGACGCGAACGCCTTCGCCAATATGGACGGCGAGAAGGTGTTTATCGAATTGGTACGCGTCGTGTTCAACGGCCCGGGCCTCGCGATAATCGCGGGCGCGCTGCTCACGGCCATCCTCGCGGCGATCATGTCCACCGCCGACTCACAGCTGCTGGTGACGAGCTCAGCCGTATCGGAGGACATCTACCGCTCGATCTTCAAGAAGGACGCGACCGACAAGCAGCTCATGTGGATGAGCCGCGTAACGGTCATCGCTGTGGCGGTCGTGGCGGCGCTCTTGGCGCTGGACGATCAATCCAGCGTCTTCGACCTGGTTTCATACGCGTGGGCGGGCTTCGGCGCGGCGTTCGGCCCCGCCATCCTGATCTCGGTATACTGGAAGCGCATGAACGCCCAGGGCGCGATTGCGGGCGTCGTCTCCGGCGGCGTTATGGTCATAGTGTGGAAAGAGCTGATCAAGCCGTTCTTCGGCTTGTATGAGCTCCTCCCCGCGTTCATCATCTCCTGCGTCTGCATCATCATCGTATCCAGGATGACGGCGGAGCCGGACAAGGAAACGCAGGATCGCTTCGAAGAGGCGCTGAAAGCGGATATTTAAGGGCAATATATTGCATGTAGGGGCCGCAGTCCCCTGCGGCCCGCTCTTAATAGTGATC
>QMCE01000204.1_pt1 | contig 28814 bp, 23 predicted proteins | sample 1821851 | NCBI WGS metagenome assembly QMCE01 (sample SAMN09453174, study PRJNA476694) | Termite gut metagenome, whole genome shotgun sequencing project. | isolation source: worker | host: Odontotermes sp. | place: South Africa:Pretoria | collected 2016-01-28 | reverse complement strand
ATGATTTTAATTTTCACTAATATTGCGGCGAGTTGTCTTCTTCAGCGGGGAGAATTCGCGCGGAGCGGATTCGAATCCGGCATTCTTGTAAAACTCGACAAACGAAAGTCGCATTGGATGCACGAATGATCCGAGTGCCGACATTGCCAGGTTTATCGTGTGCCCGAACACCAGGATCAATATGGTAACCACCTGTTTGAGTCCCGGAATGTCGGGCGAAAGCCCCACAGCGAGATCATTGAACACAACGGCCAGGGTGCCGCCTGAAAGACACAGTGCAAAAAGGCGTATGTAACTCAGGAAGTCGCCCAGAAAGCCGGTAACGTCGTTGTATGTATTCCACAGGCCGCTCCCGACATTTTTCAGCGGGTTCTTCTCCGGATTATGGAAGAACAGCATGAGGATAAGCCCCGCTATTACGGGAATATAGATAATGGGCTTGGAGAAATCCACCCCTATACCCGCATCGGGCAAAAGCATATCGAATATTGCAAGAACCACCGAAGGCAGCACCATAAGCCAACCTACCGTGCCAAGCGAATATTTGAAACCGAACTGAATGGATATATTGACCACCCTCAGTATAAGCGCAAAAACTATCTGCGCCACTCCCAGCGCCAGCGCCAGCACGAATAGATTGTCGGGCGTCAGGAATTTATCCTTGAGCGACGCGAACATCGGCAGACCGCCGAGCGGCACCCCGAAGAAGGATCCGACCATAAAGCCGAATACAACGGACGCTCCGCCGCATAGTAACGTCAGGTTGGATATTTGCTTCATCGCCCCGCCTTTCATACGGCGAAGGAAGAAACCGGCAAGGAAAAGCGCCAATCCGTAACCGGCATCGCCGAGACAGAACCCGAAAAATACCATATAGAACGGTCCGAAGAATGCAGTCAGGTCGAGGGTGCCATAGCGCGGAAGGGAGTAAAAGCCGCCTATGAGCTCGAAGGAGCGCGCAAACTTGTTGTTCTTCAATACCACAGGGGTGTCGTCATGGGGTGTCGGTTTTCCCTTGATATAGATCAGATCGGGGTAGTTTTCGATCAACTCATCGACCCGGGCGCTACTCTCTTCCGTAGCCCAGCCTTCCATTACGACCAGGGTATCGTCGGCTTCCCGGCGGGCACTGTTATGGGCGCGGCTAAAATCGAGTTCATCCTTTATCCCGTCGGCATAGCCGGCCATCATGTCGCGCGAGGCATAGGCGCGTGCCATGATGCCTTCCCACTTTTGAAGTTCGAATGCGAGGGAGGCTATCTGCTCCTCTTTCTCTGTGACCGTTACTTCGGGTGCCTTATACTCCTGCGCGTCGAAAGGTATCTCGCCTTCGGCGGGTTGCACTGCGACGAAATAGGTCTGTCCGCCGGTATCCGAGATATTCTCTATCAGAAATTCTCCACCATACTTCTTATCTATACCCGTAAAATCGGCAGTGTAAACCGAAAAGAAACGCAGCCGTATGCCATTCGCAGCGAGTTCGCGCAGTCGGTGCGGCGAAAAATCGCCCCACACGCGCAGGTCGTCGACTTCTTTACGGGCTTTATCTATCCGTCCCTTAAGCACTTCCATCTCCGAAGCTGCCTCTATATACTTGATGAACGCTTCCTGTCCGTTACCGAAAGGCTGTGCCTCATTCGCTTCCGGGTGCTCCTTGAAGTAGCTCTGCGCCCCTCGAAGCTGTTCGAGCGTGGTTATCATCGTCCGCTCGGCGTCATTGGCCTCCCAACCTGACGTCGTGATATCGACAAGCCCCAATTCCTGAAGCTCGGCAAGGAACTCCTTCTGCCTCTTATGGTAGAGCACAAAAGAGTATTTACTCATCCTGATTATCATAACGCCTTCTCCTGTTCCGCTTTTTCATGTTTGGTCTTCACGATCTTCTGGGCGCTTTTCGAAAGGTTTTCCTCGTCTTCCAGAAAACGCTTGATCTTGAGTATCGCCTGCTCGTAGCCGGGTATCTGCACCTTTTCGTAAAGGTTGACCTTCTGTGTGGTCTTCTTGCGTGCATGGTCTATGAGTTTGGTCTTGCGGACGAACACTTCGTACTCCATACCAAGACGGGCGATGTTCTTCAGAAGCTCCACCCCGTCGGCAAACCATACAGGGCTGCTGAACAGGTCGTAAGGCTTCTGTTCGAACGTTATCCCGCCCAGAACGGGTATCTTCACCCCGGCGATCTTGCCTTCGCGTATATCCACGCCCGCAACACTCACGAGCCCGGCATCGAACTCACCCCACAGCGCGGTCATATAGTCGTGCTGCCGGAGCAGTTCGGCAAGTTGCCGTTCGAAATCGGCCGCCGTATCCCTCGCCTTCTTGACCTCCATACGCAGGGCAGACTCCTTACTTTTTATGGTAGGGAGCGCCCTCTGCCGCACTTTTAACTGCTTGCGGAGATCGCCTAATGAGGTTTTATTGTATTGAAACTTTATCATTTTTTCAATTTGAAAATTTGGAAATTTCCAAATTATTGCGGCCAGTATTTCGCCGTAAACTCTTCCTTTATGGCCACTTCGCTCCTGGTGAAATATTCGGCGAAGAGTTTCCATGCCGTGTCGAGCATCTGCGTTATCTCTATGTTCACGTCGATAGCCAGCAATTTCTCCGAATAGGCTTCGGCGAATTTCAACGTGCGCTCGTCGTAGTCTGTGAGGTCGAAACCGTTCTCCAGTTTGGTCTTGGCATTGGCGGCATCGGCATAGAGCCTCACCGCGGCATTCATCACCTGCGGGTGGTCCTCCCTCGTCTTCTTACCTATCACCAACTGCTTGAGGCGTGAAAGACTGCGGAACGGGTCGATGATGACCTTGCCCGTGTCACTGTCCTTGCGTAGGAAAAGCTGCCCTTCAGTGATGTAACCCGTATTGTCGGGCACGGCATGGGTGATATCGCCGCCCGAAAGGGTCGTCACGGCAATTATGGTTATCGAACCGCCGTTGGGAAGCTGCACCGCCTTTTCGTATATCTTCGCCAGGTCGGAGTAGAGCGAGCCGGGCATGGAGTCCTTCGAAGGTATCTGGTCCATACGGTTGGCCACAATGGCCAGTGCGTCGGCGTAAAGGGTCATGTCGGTCAGCAGAACGAGCACTTTCTGCCCCTTGTCGACGGCAAAATACTCGGCCGCAGTTAGCGCCATATCGGGCACCAGAAGCCTCTCCACGGGCGGATTCTCCGTGGTGTTCACGAAACATACTATGTGGTCGAGTACTCCGGCATTCTCGAAAAGGTTCTTGAAGTAGAGGAAGTCGTCGTTGCTCATACCCATACCGCCGAGGATTATCTTGTCGGCCTTGGCACGAAGCGCCACGCTGGCCATGACTTGATTGTAAGGCTGGTCGGGATCGGCGAAGAAGGGTATCTTCTGCCCCGAAACGATGGTATTGTTAAGGTCTATGCCCGCGATACCCGTGGCGATAAGTTCCGACGGCTGGATCCTTTTGAAGGGGTTCACCGTGGGGCCTCCTATCTCGCGCGCCTCTCCGTCCACAGGCGCGCCTCCGTCCAGAGGCTGTCCGTAAGCATCGAAAAACCTGCCGGCGAGGTCGTCGCTCACCTTGAGCACAGGCGGCTCGCCGTGAAATACCACTTCGTCGTCGGTAGCGATGCCTTCCGTCCCCCGAAATACCTGAAGCGTGATCTCTTCGCCGGCGACGCGCACCACCTGCGCCAGCTTTCCGCCCACCGTGGCGAGTTCGTCGTTACCGATCCCGCTCGCCCGGACGGTGACGGTCGCCTTGTTGATATTGTCTATCCTGGTATATATCTTCTGAAATGCTTTAGTTGTCATAGCGCTTGGTTTTTTACTTCTTTTTTAGACACCATTTCGTCGATCTGCCCGCGGTATTCTTCGAATTTGCCGCTTCCCCACTCCGAATAGTTCAACTGTTTGAACGCATTGATAAGTGATTTGAAGAAAACGAGACAGTCCTGAAAATCGTCATACTCGAACTTCCTGCCGCAGATATCCAGCACAAAGTTGAACATATAACGCTGCCTTTCGAGCGGCGTGTTGCAGTCGACGCTGTCGAACGCATCCTGCTGTAAGATAACGAAGTCTATAAGTTCACTCTTCCAGAACCGGTCGTGGTACTCTACCGGCACCCCGTCGTCGCCGAGAATGTCTATCTGTTCGGCGGCCTCCTTGCCGCGAAGGACTATCGTCTTACCTCTGTTGACCAGATCTGCCCACCGGGGTTCTATATGTTCGTCGAGGTACGCCTTGATCTCGTCGTACTCCAAATATTTCGAATAGCTGTCCAGCGGATCTATGGCCGGATAACGCTTGCTGTCGGCTCTCTGCTGCGAAAGCGCATAGAAACATCTCGCGGCTTTCTGGGTCGATTCCGTAACAGGCTCCTTGAGGTTGCCGCCCGCGGGCGAGACCGTACCGAGAAAAGTTACCGAACCCGTCGCACCGCCGCGCAATACCACACGCCCTGCGCGCGAATAGAAATTGGATATTATCGACGATAGGTCCATAGGGAACGCATCCTGACCCGGAAGTTCCTCCAACCGGTTGCTCATCTCGCGCAGAGCCTGCGCCCAGCGCGAAGTGGAGTCGGCAAGGATAAGCACCTTGAGCCCCATGGCGCGGTAGTACTCCCCTATTGTCATACCCATATATACCGACGCCTCGCGCGAGGCGACCGGCATATTCGAGGTGTTGCATATTATGGTGGTACGCTCCATCAGTTTGTGTCCAGTGTGCGGGTCGTCCAAGTGGGGGAATTCGGCAAATATCTCCACCACCTCGTTGGCACGCTCCCCACAGGCCACCATGATGATTATGTCAGCTTCGGCCTGCTTCGCGATAGCGTGCTGCAATACCGTTTTCCCCGCTCCGAAAGGCCCCGGAATAAACCCCGTCCCCCCGTCGGCCAGCGGATTGAAAGTATCTATGGCGCGGACGCCCGTCTCCATTATGGTACCCGGGCGCGGTTTGGACACATATCCGCGAATGGCCTGCTTGACCGGCCATTTCTGCACCATCGTCACCTCGTGGTCTTTGCCTTCGCTGTCGGCGAGGAGGGCTATCGTTTGCTCTATGTTATATTCACCCGCTTCGGCAATGCTTTTCACCCGGAATGTACCATCCATGACGAACGGCACCATTATCTTGTGGTCGATCCACTGTTCCCTGACTTCGCCCAGCCAGTCGCCCGCCCGCACCTCGTCACCGACTGAGGCAAGCGGCTTGAAGTTCCACAGCGCTTGCCTGTCGAGCGGTTCCGTCCTTTGTCCGCGGGTTATGAAGAGACCCTCCATATCGGCGAGATCGTTCTGCAGGCCGTCGTAGTTCTTCGACAGGATGCCGGGTCCGAGCGTCGCCTCGAGCATATGTCCCTCGAACTCCACTTCAGCCCCTACCCTAAGCCCGCGCGTGGAGTCGAACACCTGCACATAAGCCTCGTCACCCACGACCTTGATGACCTCGGCCATCATATTTATATCCTCCAGCGCGATACGGCATATCTCGTTCTGGGACACGGGCCCCGATGTTTTCACGATCACTATGTTGGAAATAATTCCGGTTACTTTACCTTTTGTTGTCATATATGTTTATTCGTAAGTTCGTCTATCAGTTTGCGTAGCATCTGTTCGCCCCTTTCCCTGTCGAGCGACGCCCAGCGGTGTATTATGTTGACCTTCACCAAATAGCCGAGCAAGTGATCTATATCGAAGTAATTCTGTTCGGTGAGTTCCGCCGCTTTTTCCCAGCGGATCGCATCCACGCGGTACTCCTTGTCCATCAGGTTCGAATTGTCGGTAATGGCAGCCATGATACGGTCGATGTAGTCGATTTCTCCCCTGAGGCCGAAGTCGGCGGCCGAACTCTTGCCCAAGGCCTGCACCACGTCGCCCCCGCCCACCAATACATCCGCTACCGGAATACCCGAACGCCTTGCCGCGAAAGCGGCCGAAATATTCCTCAGCGTGCGGTCGAATTCACCCCATCCGCGCATGAATCTCGATCGCGAACGGGCACACTCCCGATAGTAGGCGGCGAAAAGATTGCGCTCCATCGCCAAGTCGGTATCGATTTCCGTATCCTGTAATCCATCTTCTTCATCCGTGCGGTTATAGCTCTCCACGATCTTCGCGATATAGCGCGGCAGGCGCGAGGGCTGCGCTAATTCTTCGGCGAGCTCCTCTTTCGAAAAATTGCCCAAAGCGGAGAAATTACCGCGCCCCGAACGCAGGGCTATCATATTCTCTATGTCGTACCAGGTATAGAGAAATCCCACCGTCTTACCGTCGCGTCCCGAAATACCCTCCTTTATCTCCGCTATAATGGACGGTGCATCGAAACCCTTGGTGTCGGAATCGGGAAAATACTCTTTAAGCCCCGCGACAAGGCAATAATAGTTTTTTGCCATAGCAATTCAGTTAACAGTCGACAGTTATCGGTTAACGGTTATTTGTAAAGTATCGAGGCTACCTTTTCTTTAAGGTATTCACTCAACAGCGCATTGAAATCGTCCTCCGAAAAGCTGATATGGTATCCGCCGTTATTCTCGCCGATACGGAAACCGCTCTTCACCTTATCCGAATAACCTACCTCGACGCCGTGGGAAAGCAACTCCCCGACCGCACCTTTGAACTCCGCGTCGAACTTCTTCTCCCACCCGGATGGCAGCAGCGCCGACAGGGTGACCTTACCGGAAGCAGCCCCGTTCCAATTGGAGGCCACCGCCAGAAGCATCTGCCTGATAAATTCCGGATCGACCGCAGCTTTGCCGACCTGCTCCGAAACGGTCTTTGCGATTATCATATCGGAGATATTCTCTTTCAGCACGGCGACGGCCTGCTTTCCTGCGAGCGACAGCTCTATCATCGCGTTACTTCTGATCTCTTCGGCCGTTTTTCTGGCATTCTCCTCCATGCCGGCCGCCTTCGTGCGTGCCTCGGCAACTATCCGTTCGGCTTTCGCCTCGGCCTCGGCCACAAGCCTTTCCGCTTCCTCGCGCCCCTTGGATAAACCTTCTTCGTAGAGCCTGTCTGTCAATTCCTGCAATTTATTTTCCATGACCATATCGTATTTTCAATTATCAATTCATTGTTGGTGCTCCTGTCTGAGAAGATCGGTCACGATCTTGACCGGTGTGAACGTCGAGACAGGAACTTCGACAAAAACCGTATTCCAGCGCGACATGGCGCCGTTCCATAAACCCGGCAACTCCTGCACCCTTATCGGCACTCCATCCCTGCTCTTCTCCGAGATCAAACCCGCCGAACGGTCTACATATTGCGTCAGATCGAACTTCACGCCACGGTGATCCCTCACACCGCACACTATATCGACCGGGTTGAAATGGGTGCCTTCCGACAGCGTCCACATCCTTCGCGGAGCTATCTGTGACGGCTCGGCTATCTGGAGCGACAGTGTGCCGTCGGCATTCAGCGCCCACACAGGCCCTCCTCCCGGCTCGCCGTCGTTGCGCACCATACCGCAAACCCTTATCGGGCGGTCGAGTATGGCAAGGTATGTTTCCCTCCTCCGCCCGGCGCTTCGGTTCCCTTCGCCCGTATCACCTGCCTTCCCGGTCAAATCCTTTGGAAACTTTACGCAAAGTTCCTCCTCGATGAATCTGTGCGCCCTGTCGAGCGTCTCATCTCCGGGATCATCGCCCCTAAGTTCGTTTATCAGACCGAAGGCCGTGCGCTGCAGCGAGACCAAAAGGCCGGCTATTATTTTCTTGTATCTCACCGTGTCGCCGCGGCGGCTGTCGGTGGTCACATTGTCTATGTTCTTTATAAACACAAGATCGGCGTCCAGCCCGTTAAGATTCTCTATCAGAGCTCCGTGTCCCGCCGGACGTAATACCAGCGAGCCGCCGGCGTCGCGCAGCGGGAAACCGTCCCGATCCACCGCTATGGTATCGGTCGACCTGCTCTGCTCCGAAAGAGTTATTTCGTACTTAACTCCGAAGCGTTCTTCATACTCCGGTATCACGCGCGCAAGCAACTCTTCGAAGCCGTCGCGGTGTTCGGGCGATACGGTGAAATGTATGTATACCCCGCTGCCGCAGGCCGCATACTGCGCACCCTCCGACAAATGCTCTTCGAGGGCGGTACGCGCCTTGCTGCCGTATTTATGGAACAAGATAAGCGCTTTGGGCTCTATGCCGTAATTCAAACCCGATCCCGAAATTATCGCGGCTATGGTTCTCTCCGGGACGGCTCCTTCGCCGACATACCGCTGCAGCAGGTCGTAGAACGCAAATTTTTCCATATTGGCCAACACATCGCCGGCAACGCTGTTGATCTGTCCCGTAAGCACATACTCGAACAGTTCCTTGAACATACGTGTGGCAGCGCCCGATGCCGGGACGAATTTCACTATCCGGTGCGCGGCAGCGTAATCGTCGTAGATCCGCTGCAGTGCCACGCCCTCCTCTTCGCCGACCACCTTTATGCCATTGCCCACAGCCGCCGCAGCCTCCACGTCGAGAAACGGGAACCCCTCCCGAAAGTTACGCAGTTGCCTGCCGATCATATCTTCCGTGATACCGCAGCCTTCTATTTGCCTTATGTCCCTATCGTCCAACATGGGATTAAATATCTTCCTACTTCCAAATTTAGCAAAGATACGAAAAAACCGAAAACCGGTATAGTTTACCTATAAAAATATCGTTAATTATAGGTTAAGAATTTCCTGATCTCGCAGGTCGATCTACAAAAAAGAGGCTGTCCGAGACAGCCTCCATTTTCCATTTCCCATTTTCAATTTTCCATTTTCTCAATACGTATGCGTGCATCCACCGCAACCACGCTGTCGCTGTTGCCGAGCAACGGATTGAGGTCCATCTCAAATATCTCCGGGGCGGCCTCCACGAGCATGGAAACGCGCATCACCATCTCGGAGAACATATCCTCGTTGACGGGTTCCTGGCCGCGCACGCCCTTGATGATACCATAAGATCTCAGGCCGCGGATCATATCGAGCGCTTCGGGCTGCGAAATGGGTGCAAGTCCCACCTTCACGTCTTTAAGCACCTCGATAAATATGCCGCCCAAACCGCACAGCACTATGTGACCGAACTTGCCTTCACGCTTAGCACCTATGAACACTTCGGTGCCACGAAGCTGCTGCGCGAGCATTATTGCGTGGGTATCCTTTATCTGTATCATGCGGCGGAACTCACGGCGTACGGTCTCCTCGTCGTTCACATTGAGCACCACGCCGCCCACGTCGGATTTATGCACGGGGCCTACGACCTTCATAACGAGCGGGAACCCTATGCCGCGGGCTATTTCGACACACTCTTCCTCGTCGCATCCTACGCCCTCCTGAGCGCGTGCGATACCCGCCGCGTCGAGAAGTTTATGTATCTGCGCCGGGTCGAGGTAGCCGTCCGGGGCAGCATTTATCACTTCGCGTATAGCCGCGACATCGACGCACGGCATCAGGGCATCTTCGGGCTGCACGGCGGGGGTGTGGTATACCTTTGCCAGCGTGGAACCGAAAATAACCTCGTCGGGGAAATAAACCCCTCCCCTTTCGACGAACTCCTCTATCTCCTTTTTCACCCAACCATAGGAGGGAAATATGGGGAATATGGGCTTTTTACCATTTTTAATCCTTTCCGATATCAACTCATATACATCGAACACGGGGAAGAGGCCGGGGCTGCCGAATATGACCGCCATACCGTCTATCCCGTCGAAATCGTTCTCGCAGGCGTCGAGTATGAAGCCCAATTGCTCGGCGGTTCCCGTTGCGAGAAAGTCTATCGGATTGCCTACGGCCGACCCGCCGAACAGCTTCGACAGCAATTCGTCGGCCTTCGGACCTTCGATGTGCGGCACACCCATATTATTGTTCGACAGGGCGTCGGTAAGCATTACCGCCGGACCACCCGCGTGGGTTATTATGGCTATATTCTTGCCTTTCAGTTCCGGATACATGAAGATACCTGCTACGGTGGTAAGCTCCTCCCTGCCGTTGCACCTTACTATACCCGCTTTGCGGAACAGCGCGTCGACAGCGATATCGGGACTTGCAAGCGCTCCGGTATGCGAAGACGCGGCACGTCCGCCGGCCTCCGAACTTCCCGACTTTATGGCCGCAATACGGCACCCCTTGCGAACAAGAGACGAGGCGTGGCGGAGGAACTTATCGGGCTTGTTGATACTTTCTATATATAGCAGTTTGATGCGCGAACTCGTCTCCGGGTCGAACGATTCGTCGTAATACTCAAGCACCTCCTCGACGCCGATCTGGGCGGAGTTGCCCACCGCGTACACGCTGTTGAACTTTATACCCTTGCGCATACCGTTATCGACAATAAAAATGGCCGTCGCCCCCGAACCCGACACGAAATCGACTCCCCTGGGGTCGAGCTGCGGCACGGGCGAGGTGAACGACCCGTTGTAGTGCGTGGTGAGCAGCCCCGTACAGTTGGGACCTATGAGCGCGCCGCCCACGGAGTCGATAACCTCCACTATTTTACGCTCCGATTCGGCGCCCTCGTGGTTTTCCTCGCTGAATCCGGCCGAAAGTATCACGAAAGCGCGTGTACCCTTCTCGCGCGCCAGCACTTCGACGGTATGGAGGCAGAATTTGGCAGCAATGGCGATTATGGCACAATCCACCTGCGGAAGCTCTTCCACCGTGTGGTACGACTTCACGCCCTGCACCTCTTCGGCCTTGGGGTTCACCACATAGGCCTGCCCCCCGAACGGGCTGGCGAGCAGATTGCGGAGAACGGCGCCTCCCGGTTTATATACATCGTCCGAACCGCCGACGACAACGACACTCGACGGATTTAGTAATTGCTTATTTATCATATTTATAATAATTTGGAAATTTGAAAATTTGAAAATTCCTGCCATTTCCAAATTTTCAAATTATTAATTGTTATTATTAAACATCGCAAGCCGTTTGTCCAACATCTCGTAATGGTGTGGCTTAACAGTCGATGAACAGACACGAAGCCCTTCCTGTTTACTGCCGGTGGTCGAAAGCACTATTGCGCTCACACCGTAGTGGAGCAGCCTGCGCAACAGCTCGCCGCCCTCGATGCCCTTGTAGCCAACTGTGAAGAAGAAACCGTCGCTCAAAGGCTCGTCGAGGTCTTTATCGTAGATGACATTGAATCCGTTCCTCTCGAAAATATCCTTGAGGAGCTTTGCGCGGCGGCCGTATTCGCTCACCTCCTTCACGAAATCGAGCTGGCCGTCGTTAGCCGCCTTGAGCATCGCCGCCAGAGCATACTGCGGAGTAACAGACGTGCCCGAAGAGAGGCAGTACAGAATGGCCTGAATTAGGGTCTGTCCGAAGCGCGCTATGCCGTATCTCTGCTCCAGAGCGGGATATTCCCTCTTGAACAGGGTATTGGAAACAGCTATGACCGCTATCCTCTGCCCTGCGTAACTGAATATCTTCGAGGCGCTCATCAAGATTATGTAGTTGTCGGTATATTTCGAAACCGTGGGCTGGAAAGGCGGCTGGAAAGGCTTGCCAAGATCCTTGCGGAAGTCCATAGCCATATAGGCAAGGTCTTCTATCACTACGGTGTCGTATTTGGTGGCAAGTTCGCCCATGACCTTCAATTCGCTATCGCAAAGGCACATCCAGGTGGGATTGTTGGGATTGGAGAAGATTATGGCCGAAATGTTGCCTTTCTCCAGATAGCTCTCAAGCTTGGGGCCGAACTTCTCGTCGCGGTAATCGTATATGTCGAATGCCTCGGTCTTGATGCCTATTACCCTGGCCTGTGTTTTCTGCACGGGAAAACCGGGGTCTATATATAATACGGTATCCTTCTTCGGATCCATCTGCGATACCATCGTGAACGCCGCGAAAGCGCCCTGCATGGAGCCTACCGTGGGAATGCAGCATTCGGGAGCTATATCGGCGTCGACAAAGGCTTTCAGGAACCGCGAGGCCTCCTTTTTCAGTTCGGGAATACCTTCCATGGGAGGATATTTCGACGGAGCGGGAGTATCCAGCGCCGCTTTTTCGGCAGCTATGCCTATGGCCGACGGCTCGAGTCCCGGAACACCCATTTCGAAATGTATGAACTCTTCGCCCGATTCACTCTCGATAGTGCTTACTATACCGCCCATCTGCCTTATCGATGCGTTATTAAGGTCTTTAATCTCAAGCTTGTCCATCGCAGCTTTCACGATAGCCGGATCAATCAATGTCTTTCTCACGTTATTCAAGTTTTAATTTGAACAAAATTAGAAACAATCGGTAACAATAACAAACTTTTTGGCTTGTTTTAATTTAGGATCGCCACAAATTCTCGTTATTTTGCAAGTTTCGTGCGGTACGAAGCGTCGTATTTGCCCTTCGACATACCCGATAGCTTGCCCTTAAGCAGCGTCCGCCTCAGAGGTGAAAGGCGGTCGGTGAATAGCGTACCTTCCGTATGGTCGTACTCATGCTGCACCGCGCGCGCGCGCCATCCGTCGAGTTCCTCGTCGTGCTCATTCAGATCCTCGTCGAAATAACGGATCCTTATCCTCTCCGGGCGGTAAACATCCTCATGTATGCCCGGAACCGACAGGCAGCCCTCGTTCATCAATATCTCCTCGTCGGACTCCTCGTATATCTCGGCGTTTATGAAAGCCCTCTTGTAGCCCGCCGCCGCGGGATCGACCTTTGCGAAGCCCGACGCATCGACCACGAATATACGCAGATCCTTACCCACCTGCGGTGCGGCAAGCCCCACTCCGTCGGCCGCATACATCGTCTCGAACATATCGGCAATAAACTGCTTCAGACCGGGAAAATCCGCCACGACTTCCTTCGCTTCCCCCCTGAGTACGGACGAACCGTAAATATGAATAGGATAAATCATTTTTTAGTTATTAGTTTTATACAGTTATATATAGTGTGCTAAGCACCCCGCAACTCCACACTAAAGAAAACTTCACACTCCACACTCCAAGCTCCAGACTTCCTTGTATTCCCTGCTTTCCATAAACCCCTGCAAAATTATGGTGGCGCTTATGCGGTCGACGGCGGCCTTGTCGCGGCGTTGCATCTTTTTCATTCCGCCGTCTATCATCGCCCTGTGTGCCATGACCGAAGTGAAGCGTTCGTCGAAAAGGACGACCTTTATTGCCGGGAACTCCTTCTCCAACCTGCCCGCCAACCCCGCTACGGCGCTATATGTATCGCTCGGTGTACCGTCGGCGCGAAGCGGTTTGCCGAGAACGATAATATCGACCTTTTCGGAAGCGACATATTTTCCGAGCCAGGCCATCAGGGTATGTGTGGGCAGCGTGTCGAGCCCTCCCGCAATGATGCGCAGCGGGTCGCTGACGGCTATTCCCGTTCGCTTCGTACCGTAATCTATGGCAAGTATGCGTCCCATATAATCTGCAAAGTTATATTATTAATGTCTGATTCGGAAAAAATACGTACATTTGTAAGTTACAAGGAAACTATATTACACAAAATGACACAGGAAGAACTTTTCAAGAAACTGATAGCACACTCCAAGGAGTACGGGTTTATTTTTCAGTCGAGCGAGATATACGACGGCCTGAGTGCCGTGTATGACTACGGTCAGATGGGCGTCGAACTCAAGAACAACATCAAGAGGTATTGGTGGGATTCGATGACAAAGCTCAACGACAACATCGTTGGTATCGACGCGGCCATATTCATGCACCCGCGTGTGTGGGAGGCGTCGGGGCACGTGGGCGCGTTCAACGACCCCCTCATCGACAACAAGGATTCCAAGAAGCGTTACCGCGCCGACGTACTCATCGAGGACTGGATCGCCAAGCAGGATGAAAAGATCGAGAAAGAGGTCGAGAAGGCGGCCAAACGTTTCGGCGAGGCGTTCGACAGGGAGCAGTTCGTGACCACCAACGGCCGTGTGCTCGAAGTGGCTGCCAAGCGCGACGAGGTAAACTCACGTATGGCAAAGGCGCTTAACGACAACGACCTGGACGGACTGAGGCAGATAATCGTCGACAGTGAGATAGTATGCCCCGTGTCGGGTACACGCAACTGGACGGAGGTGAGGCAATTCAACCTGATGTTCGACACTAAAATGGGCTCGGTGGCCGAAGGCGCCAACACCATATATCTGCGCCCCGAAACGGCGCAGGGCATATTCGTCAATTTTCTGAACGTTCAGAAAACGGGACGCATGAAAATACCTTTCGGCATAGCCCAGATAGGGAAAGCGTTCCGCAACGAGATCGTGGCGCGGCAGTTCATCTTCCGCATGAGGGAGTTCGAGCAGATGGAGATGCAGTTCTTCGTCCGTCCGGGCGAGGAGTTGCAATGGTTCGCCCATTGGAAAGAGACGCGCATGAAGTGGCACCGGGCACTCGGCTTCGGCGACGCGAATTACCGTTTCCACGACCACGAAAAGCTGGCGCACTACGCCAACGCGGCAGCGGACGTCGAATTCCGTTTCCCGTTCGGCTTCAAGGAGGTGGAGGGTATCCACTCCCGCACCGACTTCGACCTGGGCAGCCACGAGAAATTCTCCGGCAAAAAGATACGCTACTTCGATCCCGAATCGGGCGAAAGCTACATACCCTACGTAGTGGAAACATCCATAGGCGTCGATCGTATGGTATTGCAGGTACTCTCGGCGGCATATAAAGAGGAAAAGCTGGAGAATGGCGAAGAGCGTGCGGTGCTTGCCATCCCCGCCCCCATCGCTCCGGTCAAGGCGGCCATACTGCCGCTGGTTAAGAAGGACGGCCTGCCGGAGATCGCCTACACCATAAAGGATATGCTCAAATACGACTACAACGTACAATACGACGAGAAGGACAGCATAGGTAAGCGCTACCGCCGCCAGGATGCCATAGGCACGCCTTTCTGCATCACCGTAGATCACCGATCGGCCGAAGACGGCACCGTGACCATCCGCGAAAGGGACACCATGGAACAGAGGCGCGTTGCCATCGAGGAGCTGCCCGCCATAATGGCAAACGCCTGCGGAATGCGCGTGCTGCTCGACAAGATTTAATAATTTGAAAATTCGGAAATGTGGAAATTTGAAAATGAACGGAATTTCCACATTTCCAAATTTTCAAATTTCCAAATTATATTTTTATGAAAATAGCTCTTTTTCCCGGTTCGTTCGACCCGTTCACGATGGGGCATGCCGCCATTGTGGAGGACGGGCTGAAGATATTCGACCATATTATAATAGGTATCGGCTCCAATAACGACAAAGGCGGGTTGCTGACTACCGCAAACCGCAAACGGCTTATCGACGACCTCTACAAGGGCGACGCCAGGGTCGAGGTGGCTGTGTATGACGGTCTTACGGGCGAATACTGCCGCGAGGCGGGGGCGCAGTTCCTCCTGCGCGGGATGCGCAACACGGTCGATTACGAGTACGAAAGGAATATGATGATAATCAATCAAAAGCTGTTCCCTGAGCTTACCACCGTGTTGTTGTTCACACCTCCCGAATATGTGGCAATTTCGTCGAGCATCATACGCGAGCTCGTCTCTTTCGGGGGCGACCCGTCGGAGTTAATGCCGCGCAACATAGATATCGATAATTACCTATAAAAACCTACGGGCATGGAATTTACAGCCGAAATGATAGCCGGGTTCCTCGGCGGAAAGATCGAGGGCGACAGGAATGCGAAAGTGTCGGCATTCGCCAAGATAGAGGAGGGGCACGCCGGTGCGCTCTCTTTTCTGTCCAATCCCAAATATGAACATTATATATACGGCACCGAGTCGTCGATAGTCATTGTCGGCGACGATTTCGAGCCTAAGGAACCTGTCGGGGCGACCCTGGTAAAGGTTCCCGACGCTTACGGAGCATTCGCCAAACTGCTCGAACTCTACGCGGCCAACAAGCCGCAGAAGAGCGGCCTGAGCCCCAGAGCCGACATCGCGGACAGCGTAACGATGGGTGCGAACTGCTACGTAGGCGCATTCGCTGTCATCGAGGGCGGGACCACGATGGGCGACAACGTGAAGATATATCCGCAGGTCTATATAGGCGATGGAGTGAAGATTGGCGACAACACCATAATATACTCCGGAGTCAGAATATACGAGGGATGCGTCATCGGCAGCAACGTGATAATACACGCCGGAGCGGTAATAGGGGCCGACGGGTTCGGTTTCGCCCCCGATAGCGAGGGTAATTTCAACAAGATACCCCAGATAGGCAACGTGGTCATCGAGGACGGCGTCGAGATAGGCGCCAATACGTGCGTAGACCGTGCCACGATGGGCTCCACCATAATCCGCAAAGGCGTCAAACTCGACAATCTTATCCAGGTGGGACACAATGCCGTGATCGGAGAGAATACAGTGGCCGCGGCGCAGGTAGGCATCGCCGGCACATCGAAAGTGGGCAAGAATTGTATGTTCGGCGGGCAGGTCGGCATATCGGGGCACATCACCATAGCCGACGGAGTGCAGTTGGGGTCGCAAAGCGGCGTACCCAATGACATAAAGGAACCGGGCGCATATCTCGGCTCCCCTCCCCTCCCCGGCCTTCAGTTCCACCGCGCACAGGCCTCGCTCCGTAAACTGCCCGAACTGAGCCGGACGGTAGCCAAACTTGAGAAACAGTTAACAGTTATCAGTGAACAGCTAACAGTTGAAAAATAGCCTATTAACTTACAACTGTTAACCGATGACCGTTAACTGTAAAAGAATCATGGGCATCGACCCCGGCACCAACCGTATGGGTTACGGTGTGTTGGAGATATGCGCCGGCGCGATGAAATGCATAGTCATAGGCGACATAGAGCTCTCCAAACTCAAAGACCCTTACCGGAAGCTGCACTACATTTTCGAGCGGGTTTCGTCGCTTATCGACGAATACAGTCCCGACGAAGTGGCTCTGGAGTCGCCGTTCTTCGGCGAGAACGTGCAGAGTATGCTAAAGCTCGGTCGTGCACAGGGGGTTGCAATGGCAGCGGCACTGCACAAAGAGTTGCAGGTATTCGAGTATGCCCCCAGAAGGGTCAAGCAGGCGATAACAGGCGTGGGAAGCGCAGCCAAGGAACAGGTTGCCGCGATGCTCAAGGGGATGCTCGGCATAGAGTACAACCCCAAGCGGCTGGACGCCACGGACGGATTGGCCGTCGCATTGTGTCATCATTTCACAGTCTCGTCACCCATACAGACGTCGGCGGTAAAGCCGCGCAACACTAAAAAGTCGGCAAGCTGGGAGAAATTCCTTGCCGACAACCCCGAAAGGGAGATAAAGAACACACCTTCGAAAAACAGGAACGGAGATAAAAAGTTGCACTTAAATAAAAACAAACCATGAGAAAAATTTTATTATTCGCCGCCATTGCAGCCATCGTGTGCAGTTGCGGTAAGAGAACGGGATACACCATCGCCGGACATATCGAGGGGCTCGACGTGCCGATGGTTTACCTTATAGACCAGGAATCCACGGGCTTGGTGAGCGACTCCTCAGAGGTCAAGAGCGGCAAGTTCAGGTTCGAGGGCGTCGTAGCCGAACCCGTTATGGTTGAGATAATCGACGGCTATGAAATATTTGCAACGCTGATACTCGAGAACGGGCGCATAACGGTCAAGGGCAATATGGAAGACCTCGATTCGATAAAGGCGACAGGCACACCGGCCAACGATGCCTTCAACGAGTTCATGATACCGCAATACGCACTTCTCGAGAGATTCTCCGCCGCTGAAACCGATGAAGAGAGGGAGGCTATTTTGGAAGAGAACGATATCGCCATTGCGCAGGCGGTCGATGACAATCTCGACAATTATTTCGGATTGATCATGCTGAAGGATATGGCGCACGGCATGGAAACCGATGAGATATCGGGCAATCTGGATAAATTCACCCCCGAAATGCAGAATACCAAGCTTGGAATGGAGATACGTAAGCAGGCCGAAGTCAAAAAGCGCATAGCTATCGGGCGTCCCTACACGGATATCGTTCTGCCCGACAAGGACGACAACGAGGTAGCCCTGTCGTCTTACGTCGGCGCCGGCAAATATGTTCTTATAGATTTCTGGGCATCGTGGTGCAACCCCTGCATGATGGAAATGCCATACCTGAAAGATACCTACGACACATACCACAAGAAAGGTTTCGAGATCTTCGGAGTATCGCTCGACGGGGGCGCCAGTGGCGAGAGCCAATGGCTGGATGCTGTCGATAAGCACAATATGAACTGGATACAGGTAGCGCGGTTAAAGGCGCCGGAGAGTACCGCGACCGATGATTACGCCGTCACCATGATACCTGCCAACTTCCTGATCTCTCCCGAAGGGATCATTATCGCCAAAAACCTGCGCGGCGAAGACCTAAAGAAAGAGATAGCTAAATATCTCGAATAATTTTAATACGGAATCATTTGCAGTATCGGCAAAAATAGTTATATTTGCACCCGCAATTGGTTCCGTAGCTTAATTGAATAGAGCATCTGACTACGGATCAGAAGGTTACAGGTTTGAGTCCTGTCGGAATCACTTAGTATGAGCGACTTACGAAAGTAAGTCGCTTTTGTGTTTTATTCGAACTGGTTCTCATAAAGCCGGTAATAGGCCCCCTTCATGGCAAGGAGTTCCTTATGGCTGCCACGCTCGATGATCTCACCCCTGTCGAGAACGAGGATCATGTCCATGTTGCGCACGGTGGACAGCCTGTGGGCTATGACGAAACTCGTGCGCCCGTCCATCAGTTGGTCGAGTCCGCGCTGTATGAGCATCTCGCTTCTGGTGTCTATATTGCTCGTAGCCTCGTCGAGGAGCAGTATCGACGGGTTCGACACGGCTGCGCGGGCAATGTTGAGCAACTGCCGCTGTCCCTGGCTGAGGTTCTCTCCGTCGTTCTCGAGCATGGTCTCGTAGCCGCGGGGAAGGCGTTTGATGAACGAATGTGCGGATGTCAGCTTTGCCGCGGCGACGACCTCCTCGTCGGTGGCGGCGAGATTGCCGAACCGTATGTTCTCCGCCACCGTCCCCGTAAAAAGGTGTGTATCCTGAAGTACCATGGCCAGCATATCGCGCAGTCTGTCGCACTTTATTTCCCTTATCGGTGTGCCGTCGATGGTTATTTCGCCCGACTCTATGTCGTAAAAGCGTGGCAACATATTGAATATCGTGGTCTTCCCCGCACCGGTAGCTCCGACCAATCCTATCTTCATACCCGGTCTGGCATGGAGTGAGATATGCTTCAGTACCGGTTCTCCGGGTACGTATGCAAAACTCACATCGGTCATGCAGATATCGCCCCGCACATTCACGGGCGCCACCGCACCAGGTTCGTCGGCGGGCTCCGACGGCTGGTCGAGTATCTGGAATATACGTTCGGCGCCCGCCACTGCCGCCTGCAGATTATTGTACAGCGTGGCGAGGTCGGTTATGGGGCGTCCGAACTGGCGCGAATACTGGAGGAACACGGCAAGTCCGCCAACGTCGAAACTGCGGTATATGGCCAGTAGCGCGCCCAGAATTGTGATGACCACAAAGCTGAACGTGTTGAAACTATGCATCAGGGGCATCATCATGCCGGAGTATAGCTGTGCCTTGCGCGATTTGTTGTCCAGGTCGCGATTGAGAGTCTCGAAATCCTTGTCGACAGCATCCTCGTGACCGAATACCTTGACCACTTTCTGGCCGCTTATCATCTCCTCGATGTAACCGTTCACGCCACCGAGCGTGCTCTGCTGTGCCTGAAAATACCTGCGGCTCCGGCGTACTATTAAGTTTACGGCCAGTAGCATCAGAGGTATGATGACCACAGTGGCAAGCGTCAGTAGCGGACTTATGAAGAGCATAAGCATCAATATGCCGCCAAGCGACAGTACGGCTGAGATCATATCGGCGAGATTGTCGGTCAACACCTCGCTGATGCGGTCCATATCATTTGTGTAGCGACTCATCAGGTCGCCATGCTTGTGGGTGTCGAAATATTTTATGGGCAGGGTCTCCATCTTGCGGAATAGCTGCATACGCATACGGGCGGCTATACGCTGCCCTACCCTGTTGAGCATACGGTTTTGCATCCAGACCGCCGCGACCCCCGCGATGTAAATAGCTGCCAGAATGAACAGCATCCGCATCAGACCGGAGTGATTGCCTGGCATGATGTAGTCATTGATTATGGGGCGGATCATGTAGGATCCCGCAAGGCTCGACCCTATTGTGGCGATCACCAGAAGGAATACGACCGCAAGCGAGCCTTTCGACTTGCCGAGGTACGACATAAGCCGCAGGAAAGTCTTCCTCCCGTGCACCGGCCTCTCCGTAAGCCCCTTCATCCTGTTTCCGTGACTGTTAGCCATGACTCTTCCCGTCGATGATCTGCGAATTATATATTTCCCTGTAAATAGCCGATTTGCGTCTCAATTCAGCCGGAGTGCCAGCCGCTTCCACGCGGCCGTCGTCGAGCACCACGACCATGTCGGCCTTTTCCATGGTCTTGACCCTTTGGGTGGACATCAGCACCGTCGTGCTGGTAAGTATCGATCTCAGTCCCTCCTGTATCTTGTGCTCCGTGGCGGTATCCACGGCACTCGTACTGTCGTCGAGGATAAGTATTCGCGGTTTGCAGAGCAGAGCCCTCGCTATGCACAAACGCTGTTTCTGACCGCCCGATATGTTCACTCCGCCGCGTCCAAGCATCGTCAGGTAACCGTCGGGTAACGACATTATAAAATCGTGTGCCTGGGCTGCCCTTGCCGCCTCTTCGATCTCCTCCAGTGTGGCGTCCTCCTTCCCCCAGCGGAGGTTCTCCTCTATCGTTCCCGTAAAGAGCTCGTTCTTTTGGAGCACCATGCCTATACTACGGTGCAGTTCGTCGAGATCGTAATCTTTAACGTCCGTGCCGTCCACAAGGATATTGCCCGCCGTGGTGTCGTAAAGTCGCGGCACAAGCTGCAGAAGCGTGGTCTTGCCAGAACCCGTGGCTCCCACTATGGCTATGGTCTGTCCGGCTTTCACGTCGAAATCGATGTTGTGCAGCACATCGGCATCGCCGCCGCCGTAACGGAACGACACATGGCGGAAAGAGATGTCGCCCCTCTCCACCCGGTGTTCGTTTTTGAGCCCTTCCGGAGTATTTTCGAGCGACGGCTCAGTTCGCATCACTTCCAGTATACGATCCGACGAGGCCGACGCGCGGGCAATGTTCATTATGATCATCGACATCATCATCAGCGACATAAGTATCTGCATAAGGTAATTGACCAGCGACACGAGTTCGCCGACCTTAATGCTGCCCGACATGACCTTGCCACCGCCGATCCACAGGACGGCTATTATGGAGACGTTCAGGATAAACTGCATGAGCGGAAAGATCGACACCACTATATTCGCCGCCTTTATGGAGGTATCGCGAAGATCCTTGTTGCCTGCGGAGAACTTTCTCGATTCGTGCCTCTCCCTGACGAACGACTTCACCACTCTTATGTTTATGAGGTTCTCACGGACTATGGCGTTTAGTTTATCGACCTTCTGCTGCATTTTAATGAAGAACGGGAATCCCTTCTTCAATATGATCCACACACCAAGCGCCATGGCGGGTATCGCCGCAGCCACGGTCAGCGCCAGTCCCAAATCTATGCGTATCACGAAAAAGAACGCCGCAACGAGCATCATCGGCGAGCGCAGCATTATGCGCAATCCCATGACAATGACCTGCTGTATGCGCGATATGTCGTTGGTGAGGCGGGTGATGAGCGAGGCGGAATTGAACTTGTCTATCTCGGCGAACGAAAGCGACTGTATCTTGCGGAAAAGCGCCGAACGGAGGTCGGTACCGAATCCGACCGACGTCCTCGACGATATTACGACATTGGCTATATTGGCCGCAAGCCCCAGAACGGATACACCGACCATATACAGCCCTACGCCGGTGATCACCGACAGGTCTTTAGGCATCACGCCGTCGTCGATGATCCTCGCCATCAACATCGGCTGGACGGTCTCGCACACCACGAAAAGTACAACCAACAGCGGGCACACGATAATACCCGTCCTGTACTTCTTCAATATTTCCCAATATCTCCTCATATTGCCGGCTGTCGCCAATCCGGTGAAAATTATCTATAAAAATATAAAAAAAATCATATTCTACAAAACCCCACCCGCCACAGTTTTCGCCGCAACGGGTGATCCCGTCAATACCATATCGGAACCTATATTGATCTTGGAATAGATGCGTATTTGATTTACAACTATACATTGTACAACTTACGTGCAAAACTTTTCGCCAGAAGAAACAAATAGCTTTGGTCGCACAACCGGAACAAGCTCTTAGTTTTTCTGAAAAATCAGGCACAATCTTTGCGCAGATACTCCATATCGGATAATATTAACCATTAAACATAAAAAAACATGGAACACGAAATGCATCCCATGCCGAGGATCGGCGACACAGCCCCGTCATTCAGGGCGGCAACGACACAAGGCCCCATCGACTTTCCGATAGATTACAGCGGTAAATGGATTATGCTGTTCAGCCATCCGTCCGACTTCACTCCCGTATGTACGTCCGAGTTCATAACGTTCGGCAAAATGCAGGACGAATTCGAAAGGCTCAACTGTCAGCTTGTAGGGCTTTCAGTAGAGGGACTGTCGAGCCACATAGCGTGGCTGCGCACTATCAGGGAAAAGATCAACTGGAAAAGCTCGAAAGGTATCGACATCAGATTTCCGCTCATCGACGATATTTCCATGGACATATCGAACCTCTACGGCATGATCCACCCAAGCGAGAGCGACACCAAGGCGGTGCGCGCCGTGTTTTTCATCGACCCGAAAGGCATAATCCGCGCTATCGTTTACTATCCGCTGTCGGTTGGCCGTAACTTCGACGAGTTGAAGCGTATACTCATAGCGCTGCATACCGCCGATAATTTCAACGTCGCGCTTCCGGCCGACTGGCGCCCTGGCGACGATGTTATCGACCCCAACCCCGCTACAATGGACAAAGTCGCCGAACGCTGCGAAAAAGCCAAATCGGGCGAAAGCGGCATAAAATGTTACGACTGGTTCTTCTGCACCAAGAAAATATCGAAAGCGGATATCGAGAAGAAACTCAACAAATGATGCTAAAGACGAATTACCGGAAAACTTTTATCGGTTAGAGAAAATATGCGGCGGCCTGTTCGAAGTTCGAACAGGCCGCCGCACCTAAACCCAAATTGCGGGCAAGCGCCCGAATATCAGGTTAAATCATACCGCAAACCCTGTCAACCACCGAGCAGGACAGTGGCTATGATCTCCTTGAATGCATCCTTGGGCATCGCCCCGCTTGCCATCTGCGGCGTACCTTTCAGGGGAACGAATAGCAAGGCTGGAATACTCCTTATCCCGAATGCCGCGGCAAGCTCCGGCTCCTGCTCGGTATTTATCTTATATATATACAGTTCGTCCTTGTATTCTACGGCCAATTCGTCCAATATCGGAGCTATCATTTTGCATGGGGTGCACCAGTCGGCGTAAAAGTCTATAATCGCAGGCCTGTCGCCCAAATATTTCCACTCCCCTCCGGCGGCTTCATAGTCGGCCACTTTGTTCAGGAAATCCTGTTTGGTCAATTGTTTGGGTTCCATATTGCTCTATTCTTTTTAAGCAGCATTTTATAGTGCGGTATGCCTCCGTCAAGATATTCGCCTGAAACAGTCTCGAAACCGAGTTCGCCGTAGTAACCGGCAAGATATGCCTGGGCTGATATCATTATCTCCCCGACACCCCACCTGTCGCATATATATCGTATGGCTTCATTCATCATGCGTCGGCTGAGCCCCTTCCTGCGGAACTCCTTCGCCACGAGCACCCGCCCTATGGAGGCCTGTTCGTAGACGACCCCTGGCGGTATCATTCTAAGATAGCCCGTCACGCGGCCGTCCTCTTCGCTCCACATATGGGTCGAGACCGTATCCACTCCGTCGATATCTTCGCAATCGACCCTCTGCTCCAGCATGAACACCTGTTCGCGCACCTCGAGGATGCGGTATAACTCCAAAGTCGAGAGCTCGGCGAACTCTTTCATTGACAACTGACAATTGACAATTGATAATGTGGTGGACATATGTCGATTATTTAGTTAGCATTTCGAGAATTACGCCGCTTAGCTGGTAGAGCGATATTTCACACAGTTTGATGTTGTACTCCACCGTGGAAAGCCTCTCCTCCGCGCCCAACAGACTAAGCTGGGCTTCGCGCAATTCTATGCCGGAAAGTTCCCTCAGACGGTAGCGTTCCATGGCTATCTCGAAGTTGCTGCGTGCTACCACCTGGTTCTCTTTCTCTATATCCCATAGTTTGATGTTGTTGGTATATGACAGCCACAGGGAGGCCATATCGGAACGGAGCGCAAGGTTCGCCTGATCGATGGAAAGTTTGGTGTTCTCCACCTCCAGACGGGCATTGCGCTGCTGGCTGCGGCGGCCACCGTCGAATATGGTGATCCCGGCCGTCAACCCGTAGTTGAACCCGAGCCTGTCCTGTGTGCTGAATGCGCTGTAATTGTCCCACGTATGCCTGTAACCGTAACCGGCGTTGATCCTCAGATAAGGATAGTTGCGGCTTTGCGCCTTGCGAAGGTCGAGTTCGGCTATATGCCGTTGCTTTCCGGTGATAAGCAGCAACACATTGTTGTCCATGGCATTTCTCCACAGCAGATCCCTGTCGAGCGTCGCGTTGGGATATATGGTGGTATCGGCGAGTATCAGCGGACGCTCCACGTCGGCAAGTCCCATCATCTCGTTCATCTCTATATTTATCTTCTGCATCAGTTCTATCTGCGCTATCAGGGCGGAATTGTCGGCATTGAAGTCCACCTGCGCCTGCTGAAAATCGAGCCCCGACGCCACGCCTATATGATAGCTCTCCTCGACTATGCGGAGCCTTTCGCGCGAGAGGCGGAACGTAGCCCGGAGATTGGAGAGCCTTTTTTGCTGGCGTATCAGCGTATAGTACTCCGAACATATCGACGCCACGTAGTCTTCGAGCGTCATGCGCGTGTTCAACTCCCCTATCGAGCTAAGTTCCTTCAGTTTACCATATTCGGCGCTGAGGCTGAATCCATTGAACAGCGTCCAGCCGAGGTTGAGACCCACATCGACGTAGTTGCCGCGGTTGGCGAACGAATCCGTGGCGCCGTCGGGCATAGCGTTGTCATAGTCGTACTGTGTGCCATTTAACGAGGCGCCCAGATCGAGCGTAGGCAGTTGTCCCGCGTTGGCTCTCGTAGCATTGTTCTCGGCCATTTGCTGCCGGTTGCGAACTATCCGCACCTCGTAATTATGCTCCAGTCCGGCGTCTATGCAATCCCTCAGCGTCATGGGGTTCTGCGCCCGCATTGTCTGAAATATGGCGGCCGCCAGAACTAACAGAATTATCTTCAGGCTTTTCATCGTTTTTTGTCTTTTTTCTTTTTCCTGTCGGTGGAGATATAACTGTACATCGCCGGCACTACGAAAACTGTCATGAGCATCGATATGAGCATACCGCCCACCACAGCCCAACCCATCGCGATACGGCCGTGGGCGCCCTCTCCCGATGCGAACAATAGCGGAAGAAGTCCCAATATGGTCGAAATGCTGGTCATAAGAATGGGGCGTAGACGCTGCACCGAGGCGCCTTGAATGGCTTCGGACTTATCGAGCCCCGCCGCCTGGCGCTGGTTTGCGAACTCCACTATAAGGATACCGTTCTTTGCCACGAGGCCTATCAGCATTATAAGGCCTATCTGACTGAATATGTTCATTGTCACTCCCGACATCCGCATGAACACCAACGCTCCGGCCAAAGCCAGCGGAACCGTGAACATCACAATGAACGGGTCTTTGAAACTCTCGAACTGCGCCGCCAGCACGAGGAATATCAACACCAGGGCGAGCATCATGGCAAACAGAAGGCTCGACGAGCTTTCGCGGAACTCCTTCGACTCGCCCGACAGCGCCGTGCGGAATGTGTCGTCGAGCACCTCCGCGGCAATGCGGTCCATCTCGTCGAGACCGTCGCCGATGGTGTATCCGGCGCTGAGACCAGAAGAAACAGTGGCCGAAACGAACCTGTTGTAGCGGTATAGCTGAGGCGGTGCAACACTCTCGGACATAGTGACTAAGTTGTCAAGCTGTATCATGTCGCCCGACGAACTGCGCACGTATATCGACATCAGGTCGAGCGGGTCGTTGCGCTGCTGGCGGTTGATCTCGCCGAGTATCTGGTACTGCTTGCCATCCATGTAGAAGTAGCCCATACGCTGGCCGCTGAGAGCGTATTGCAACGTCTGCGCTATGTTGAGCGTACTGACACCCATCGTGTTGGCCTTGTCACGATCTATGTTCACGCGCATCTCCGGCTTTGTGAACTTAAGGTTCACGTCGGCCATTTGAAATACGGGACTGTCGTTCACCTTGTTCATAAATGCGGGCAGGAATTCCCTCAACTTGTCGAAACTTGTGGCCTGCAGGACATACTGAACCGGCATACCACCCCTGTTGCCGCCGAACGTGGATTGCTGGTTGACGAACGCCCTTGCCTGTGTTTCGCTCCTTATCGCGCCGCTGATGGCCGAAGCTATCTCCATCTGGCTGCGGTGGCGATCCCCAATGTCGGGCAGTACCACGTTCAGAAAGCCGCCTCCGTTCCACGAACGCGAAAGTATTGCTTTCTTCTCCCAGGCCACAGAATCGGCTATATCGGCCACACGGTCGGCATAGTCGCGGACGTACTCGAACGTACTGCCTTCCTGACCGCTAATACGCACGGATATCATCGAGCGGTCTTCGAGGGGAGCCAACTCGGAAGGTATGGAGTTCCAATAGTAGAATATGGCGAAGAGCATCAGCGCCATTATGGGTAAAGAGAGCCACCGTCTGCGGAGGAACCACCCGAGCGCATTGCCGTACCAGCGGTTGAGCCCTTCGAAGAAAGGTTCGGTCTTGCGGTAAAGCCAATTCTTCTTTTCGCTCTTCTTAAGCAGCTTAGTGGAGAGCATCGGGGTAAATATAAGGGCTGCGACCGACGAAATGATGACCGATCCGGCAATGACTATGGCAAATTCGGTGAACAGCCTGCCCGTCATACCCTCCATGAAGACTATGGGCAGGAACACCGCCACGAGCGTCACGGTAGTCGATACAACGGCAAAGAATATCTCCTTGGCGCCCTCGATGCCCGCCTCTATCGGCGACATACCGCGTTCTATGCGTATGTATATATTCTCGGTCATAATTATGGCGTCGTCCACCACAAGCCCTATGGAGAGCACCACGGCAAGCATCGTAAGTACATTGACGGAGAAACCTGCGAGATACATCACGAAGAACGCCCCTATTATGGAGATCGGTATGACTATTACCGGCACCAGCGTCACGCGCCAGTCGCGCAGGAAGACGAATATTATGAATACGACCAGCAGGAACGCCACGAAAATGGTCTCCTGCACCTCGTTTATCGACGCGCGTATGAATTGCGTGTTGTCGTATAACACTTCGACCAGCATATCGTCGGGCAGGTCTTTCCGCATCTGCTGAATACGGGTGTAAACCTCGTCGGCGATATCTATATGGTTGGCGCCCGGCTGCGGCACGACAACCGCGCTTACCGTGGGTATACCGTTCCTCCGGAGCGAACTGCGCATATCCTCCGGAGCGAGTTCCGCACGTCCCACATCGCTGAAACGCACTATGTTGTCGCCCTCCTGACGGATTATTATGTCGTTGAACTGCTGTGCGGTTTGCAAAAGCCCCAGGGTGCGGATCGAAAGGTCTATCCTTTCGCCCTCGATGCTGCCCGAAGGAAGCTCCACATTCTCCCTGTCCATGGCGCTCTTGATATCGATGGGCGTGATGCCGTAGGCTCCCATCTTCACGGGGTCCATCCAAAGCCTCATCGAGTAGCGTTTCTGCCCCCACAACTCCACACCGCTCACGTTGGGAATGGTCTGCAGACGTTCCTTGACGGTCAGTTCGGCTATCTCGCTCACCTCCATCAGCGAACGGGTTTCGCTTTGCATACTTATCTGTATGATGGGCTGTGCGTCGGCGTCGGCCTTCGATACCGTAGGCGGATCGCAGTCGCGGGGCAGATAGCGCTGCGCTATCGACACTTTGTCGCGCACGTCGTTGGCCGCCGTCTCCATATCCACGTCGAGTTCGAACTCTATGGTGATGCGGCTTCTCCCCTGACTGCTGCTGCTCGACAGGGAACGTATACCGGGAATGCCGTTGATGTTCTGTTCGAGAGGCTCGGTGATCTGATTCATCATCACGTCGGCATTCGCACCCGGATAGCTGACGTTCACTGATATTATAGGCTGGTCGACGCTCGGATATTCGCGCGTACCGAGGAATGTGTACCCTATGACGCCGAAGATGATGATAACCATCATCACCACCGTCGCAAGCACCGGGCGCCTGATACCTAATTCGGAAATATTCATCTTTCAGGCGTTATTTTATTTAAGATTGCCGATCACCACATCCATCCCGGTACGAAGCTGCATCACTCCGGACGTTATCAGAGTATCGCCCGGCATGAGGCCGGCAATGGCCTGGACGCGCGATTCGGTACGCAGCCCCGTCTCTATATCGACAGGCAGGGCTTTCCCGCTACGGTAAACATAGACAAGGTTCCGCCCCATCTCCGGAATGATCGCCTCGCTCGGAACCGAAAGCGCATTGTTCATGGCAGCCCTCTCTATCTCCATCGACACGAACGTCCCCGGAACTATCTCCTCATTCGCATTGGGGAACGTGGCTCGCACCCTCAGTGACCGTGTAGCCAGATCGACCTCCGCCTCCACGGCGTATACCGTAGCCTGGTAATTGCGCATAATGCCGTCGCCGTCGCGCAGGGTGAAGGTCACTTTCTTGCCGCTTTTCATTTCGGACGCATATTTCTCAGG
>QMCE01000202.1_pt1 | contig 28863 bp, 23 predicted proteins | sample 1821851 | NCBI WGS metagenome assembly QMCE01 (sample SAMN09453174, study PRJNA476694) | Termite gut metagenome, whole genome shotgun sequencing project. | isolation source: worker | host: Odontotermes sp. | place: South Africa:Pretoria | collected 2016-01-28 | reverse complement strand
AAAACATTGATTGACGAAACCGACCGCTACGATACTTCCGGCATGACCGAGGAAGAAATCGAAGCCGCCCGGATAGTGAAGTATGCTACGGCGGTAGACGCCATACGGGAGCAGCTCGAACGCATGAGTTTGGAAGAGAAGGTTGCCAGTCTATTCCTTGTCACGCTGGAATCGCTGACGGGCAAAAGCGTCGTAACCAGGGCGGACGCCTCCATCCAACGTTCTTTGAAGCAATACCCCGTGTGCGGAATCGTTTATTTTGCACAAAACCTAGTCAATCCGCAACAAGTGAAGAAATTATCGAGCCATTTACAGCAATATTCTAAGGAAGTAAGCGGCCTGCCCCTGTTCATTGCAACGGACGAGGAGGGGGGCGTCGTCGCCCGATTTGCCAACCACGGACGGTTCAACGTGAAAAAATTTGACTCCATGAGGACGATCGGGGCAACCAAGAACGTCAATTTGGCTTACAAGGTTGGCCAAGCGATAGGCTCTTACCTCCCCTCTTATGGCGTCAATTTGGACTTCGCGCCCGTTGCCGACGTGCTAACCAATTCACGGAATACGGACGTCAAGGATCGCTCATTTGGCGGCGATGCGGAATTGGTCGCCGATATGAGCGCGGCGTTTATGAACGGGCTACAGGAAGGCCCCGTGTACGCCTGCATGAAACATTTCCCCGGCAACGGCTCCAGCAAAGGGGACGCACACAATGGCTACGTCTACAACGACAAATCCCTGAAGCAACTGAGGAAGGAAGAATTAATCCCTTTTAAGAAGGGGATTGCCGAAGGCGCTTCCTTTATTATGGTATCCCATACGGCGCTGCCCACCATCTTGGGCAAGTCCATTCCCGCCAGCCTGTCTCGCAAAATGGTGACGGGCGTCTTACGAAGGGACATGGGGTATGAAGGCGTCGTCATATCGGACGCCATGAACATGGGCGCCATCGCACAACGTTACCGCTCGGACAAAGTCGCGGTAAAGGCGATTCGTGCAGGCGTGGACGTCGTCTTAATGCCGAAGGATTTCCCCCTCGCCTACAAGGGCGTACTAAAAGCCGTGAAAAAGGGCACGTTGACGGAAGAACGGATTGACCAGTCCGTCACAAGGATACTTCGGGCCAAACACTCCCTTAGATAACAACGGTGCATTTCTATTCGTACGATGCCTCCCACCATGCAAAAAGCTGCAAAAAACTTCTCGACTCACAAAAAAACTCCCGACCTGCAAAATAACCCTTGACGCCCTCGCTACTATGTGTTACAATGTACCAGTAGTAAGTAGTACTGCATATCCGCACAACTAAGTAGGGAGGCGCAACGAATGGAAAATCTGACGGAAATGCTTAAGGGCGTATTGGAAGGCTGCGTGCTGGAAATCATCAACCGAGGGGAGACCTATGGTTATGAGATTACTCGGCGATTGAACGCCTTGGGGTTTACCGACGTCGTTGAAGGGACGGTCTATACCATTTTGGTGAGACTGGAGAAGAACAAGCTGGTGACCATCGAGAAAAAGCCTTCCGACATGGGGCCGCCACGCAAATTCTATACGTTAAACGAGTCGGGACGCCAAGAACTGCTGCAGTTCTGGGAGAAGTGGGCTTTTGTCGCATCAAAAATCCAATCTTTAAGGGAGGGCAACCAACATGAATAACCTAATCAAAAAAATAATGGGGGACAAACGGCAATACAGACGAATGATGGCGCGCGTAAAGGCGTTGCCCAAAGACTACCAATTCGTGTTCCAAAAAATCCAGCATTATATGTGGTCGTATTCCACGGGATACGGCATGGACATGGTGCAAATCTTGGAAGACATGGTTGGATTGTTTGAGGGGGGCGCCGCAGAGGGCAAGTCGGTACTGGACGTTACGGGTACGGACGTGGCGGCGTTCTGTGACGAATTGTTGCAACACGCCAAAACCTATACCGCCAAATGGCGGGAGAACTTGAACCATGACATTATGCAAGAATTAGGAGGGCGAAAGCATGAATGAGGTTGTAATCTCCGTATGCGGACTAAAAAAATCCTTCAAGGGCGCACCCGTCCTTAAAGGCATGGATTTCGAGGTTCGACGCGGCAGCGTGTTCGCCCTTCTAGGCCCCAATGGGGCGGGCAAGACCACCACCATCAAAATTCTCGCCACCCTTTTGCATGCCGACGGGGGCGAGGCCGTCGTCTGCGGCGCCAACGTTCGAACCAACCCCAAAGACGTTCGGGAGAAGATTAGTCTGGCCGGACAAAACATCGCGGTGGACGACGTACTAACCGGGCGCGAAAATCTACAGCTGGTAGCCAAATTGCGCCATTTGCCGGATTACAAAAAAATTGCGGAGGACAACTTGAATCGCTTTGACTTGGCGAACGCCGCCGACCGGCGAACCGCCACTTACTCCGGCGGCATGCGCCGCCGTTTGGATTTGGCCATGACCATGTTGGGTTCCCCCGAGTTAGTCTTCCTCGACGAACCGACCGTTGGCCTCGACCCACAGCTGCGGCTGGCCATGTGGGACGTCATACGGAAGATGGCGGCGTCGGGAACCACCATCTTCCTCACGACGCAGTATCTGGAGGAAGCCGAGCAATTGGCCGACCAAATCGCCATTTTACAGGGAGGGACGATTCTGGCACAGGGCACGTTGGAAGAATTGAAGGGGCTATTCCCCCCGACCACCGTGGAGTATGTGGAGAAGCAGCCGACGTTGGAAGACGTATTCCTTGCCATTACCCAAAAGAAAGGAGCCAATCAATGAAGATAAGGCGCTATTTATCCGACACCCTCACCTTAACCGGGCGAGTGGTACGTTATTCCATCCGTAGTATTGACACCGTCATTTCCACCCTCGCCATGCCGATTATGATATTTGGAGCCTTCGTCTACGTCCTTGGCAGCGCCATGACGATGTCTACGGGCGAATACGTCAACTTCATCGTCCCAGGCATCCTATTGATGTGCGTGGGAACGGGCGTCGCCTACTCGGCCATGCGGGTGAACGTGGATTTGACCAAGGGGATTTTCGACCGATTCCATTCCATGCCCATCGCAAAATCATCCATATTGGGTGGACACGTATTGGCGTCCCTATTATTAAACGCCGTTTCCCTCCTAATCATCATCCTCATGGCTCTCCTAATGGGTTTTCAACCGCTTGCCAACGCAAAGGAATGGCTTCTTGCCTCCGCCATCCTTCTACTCTCCACCCTCGCCATGACGTGGATGGCGGTGGCGTTCGGATTGATGGCCAAATCCTATGAAGGTGCGGGCGTGTTTTCCTACGTACTGATGGGCCTGATGTTCGTCAGTTCCTCCTTCGTCCCCACCGACGGTATGCGTGCGGGCCTCCGCACCCTTGCCGAGAACCAGCCCATGACGCCGCTTGCCGAAAGCGTACGCTCCCTATTGATGGGGCAACCGGATTTTGACGCGGTTCGCACCTCCATCCTGTGGTGCGTCGGCATTGGCGTTGCATTCTACTTTCTCGCCATGGCGACGTATCGACGACGGATACGGTAAGCGGCTCATTTCACACATGGAACGGCGAGTCAAACGATGGGTGGCAGTTCCAACGTTATGACCAGCCGTTCCTCTTCCTTGTTCGCCGTGACGTCGCCCCCCATCCGCACCATCAACTCTTTGGCTATCGCAAGCCCCAATCCCGCATGCTTGCTCGTCCGCGACGCGTCCGAAGTATAAAACCGCTCGAACATCTGCGACTCGTCAACGTCGGATGAATCACCCATGCGGTTGGCAACGTGAATCTTGTTGCCCTCCGCCCAGACCTTCACGTAATTCGAGCCGTGCTGGACGACGTTCTTGAATACGTTCTGCAATACGCGCCGGAACGCCGTCTCGTCCACATGGGCGTAAAGCGGTTCGTCGGGAATTAAGGCTTCCACTTCAAACCCCTTCTCCACCAACTCTGGATAATGGGAGGACAGGACGTCCCGCAACAAACCGCCGACGTTCCATTGTTTGACGTCAAAATGCACGTCCCCTTCCACAATCCGCGTAAAGGCAAACAGCTCATTTAAGAGTACCGACAACGCCGTCAGACGATCCCTTACCATCTGTACGTAACGTCTCCTCGCATCCTCGTCAACTGCGTCAGACTCTTGCAGTTCCGCCTCCAACATCTGCAGATACCCCATGGCCGAGGTCAAGGGTGTCCGTAAATCATGGGAAATGTTCGTGATGGCGCGTTTTAAGTTCTGCTCCGTCCGTCTCTTTTCATTCACCGTCGCCGCATGTCCCTCCAGCAAACGGTTCATTCCGTTCGCAATCCCCACTATGTCGCGGTCAAACGTCGCAGTGGTGACCCTCGCATTGCTCTCCACCTCCGCCAATCCCTCCAACGTTTGGCCCAATTGACGCAAATCCTTCTTCAGTAGTAGAATGACGGTCACGGAGGCCGCAAGAGCCACACTCAAGCCAACAGCCACACACCATAACCAAATGGACACTTACGGTGCCCCCTTTCCCTCATGGATTTACCTGACTTCGCTCCTGCGAAAAATCACGACGCCCAACACGGTAGTCGCCACCATGTAACATGCGCCAAGCAGGAACCCCCTCGTCACGTCTTCGCTCGACAGCGAACCCACATACGCAAACTTCTTGATGCAACCCACCAAGTCATAATTGACCAGCTCGATAAATTTGTCATCCACGTCGGCCAATATGCCAATCAGCATCGTGGGAAGCATGGCGAAGGCGAGGTAGGCGCCATTCATCCTGGCGGTCCTTCTCATCCAGAACGCGAAGAATACCCCGATACACGCATAGGACAACAACACAAACGTCTGGGCGCCATACACCTGTAGGGTGTTAATCCAGTATTCCCTATCGACGCCTCCGCCAAACCCCCTCAAAGCCGTGGCGAGCAAGACGCCGAAAACCGCATAGAACAACACGATGGCAATGCAGAATCCGCAAGCGACGATTAACTTGGCAAAATAAATCTTCGTGCGCGACGTGCCATACGTCAGACTGTTCTTCAACGTCCCGTGTGAAAATATGGGTGTCGCCACCACGACGACCAGTGCCAAAAGGAAGTATACCAACATGTCCAAACCTCGGGACAGAATCACCACCATGTTCTTTCCATTGAACTCAAGAGAATCAATATCCCTCGCCACTTCCCAACTATCCGTCTCCTCCGATTTCTCATTGACGTAACCGGATCCGTCCTCCTTAACGGCAACCTCCTTCATCGTCCCGTCCATATTGACGCCTATCGTCCCCACCGTCGAGGTGGCCACGGTCATCGCCACAAACGCCGCCAGCAACGCAAACGTGACGTACACGGCCTTCCCCCTTACAATTCGATACATGTCCGCCCTTATTATATTTATCACGTCAACCCACCTCCTGAATTGTTTTGGTAAAATAATCCTCCAAGTTGTCGCCCGTCTCGACAAGGGAATGGACGCGCACGCCGCCATGAACCAATTGGTACGTCACCTCGGAAGGGTTGTCGAGATATTGGTATACGCGCAACTCCCTGTCGTCCACCTGCTTGTAGTCGCGAACGTCCATCTTCGTCTCCAAGATGACGGAGGCCTTCGCCACGTCGTCCACGGTAACCGCCAAGGAACGTTTACACTCCTCCTTAAGCTTCTCCGACGTAACGGACTTCACCAACCTGCCTTGGTGTATGATGGCGTACTTGGTGGCAATGTGTGACAACTCCGTCAAGATGTGGCTCGATATGAGGAAGGTGACCCCTTCCCCCTGCAACCTCCTCACCATGTCCCTCATCTCTATGATGCCGTTGGGGTCCAACCCGTTGGTGGGTTCGTCAAGCATAATGAAGTCGGGGCCACTTAAAATGACGAGCGCAAGCCCCAACCTCTGCTTCATCCCCAGTGAGAAATTTTTGAACTTCTTCTTGTCCGTGTCCGTCAGGCTTACCATTTCCAAAGACTTCTCCACCACCCCTTTATCCGGAATGCCCCGTTGGATGCGGTAGTACTCCAAATTCTCCTTGGCGCTCAGATTCGGGTAGAACGCGGGCGTCTCCACGACGCTGCCCAAACGCTTGCGAGCCTTGGCCAATCCCTCCCTCGTCCTTTCCCCGAACAACTCCACCTCTCCCTCGCTGGGAAAGGCAAGCGACGTAACCATGCGCATCAACGTTGTCTTACCCGCCCCGTTGAGCCCAATCAGTCCAAACACGTCGCCTTCGTCCACTTTTATGCTTACTTTGTCCACGGCGGGCTTGCCCCCATACCTCTTCGTCAAATCCCGCGTCTGTAATACCGCCATTCTCTCCATCTCCTCTCCGCAAGACGCTCTCGCTATGTTTACTATGACTGCATCTTACAGGGAAAGCCTTTATTTATCATGAATTATGTCTTAAAAAAGTCTTAAACTTCTGTCTGGGTTTGATGGCTCAGACGCCAGTCGCTTTCCTCCCGTCTGCCACGGCCGAGTCCAGTACACTCTTGGTTCGGGACCGCTTTCGCTTAGTTGGATACGTAGCGGCATCGAGCTTGTGTGATACCAAGCTCGGATGCCGACGCATCCAAATATCCCTCACCAAGGGTGTATGGCTCGCCCGTTCCCCACGCTGGCGGAAGGGCTGGCAGTATCTGAGGCACAATGGACCCTCGTTCCTGTTTTTTCTGTCTCAATTTTAGCTTAACTCGCTAATTCCTATAGCCTCACACCCATAGCCCAATTTCATACCTTAATCTCAATTTTTGCTTGCTTTATTCTACAAACCATGTTAGAATGACATTATTAGAGACAGCCGTATCGGTTGTTGACCTTCATTATGAGTAAAGAATCACCCTAAATCGGTCAAGATTTTTAGTCAGGGTGATTTTTTACTTTACTTCTTTTTGCGCTTGTCTAAAAAGCCAAGCAGCGCAATGAGTCTGTCAACAAGCATCAATATCAGATAGACGCCTTCAAATGCACTCATATTGCACCACCCCCCAACATATGTAGAGTTGGAAGGCCAACATCACCCATCCTATATACGGCTGTCCCTATGAATAAAGGATATCATACTTTTGTAATTTATTCAACTGGTTGTTTGTATTTCTATACAAATCTTTTTGCTTTTCAGTATCGTCTAAATGATATCCCCGAATTATGGTTTACGCAAGGCATGCCACACAAGGTTACTCGAACAAACTCATTTGTCCGTCGCCATATCCGGCCTTATAATTACGTATGATTTCCTGCATCCCATACAGCAATCCTAGTTTTTTGCATTCCTCCACAAAGGTTTCGTAGAGTTTCTTGGCGTGGGGGCTGCTGCATTGGTATGCGCTACCATATCGTGTGATATATTTTTGCTTGGCGTCTGGAAAACGCTCATCCAGCTTCTCGTAAAAGTATGCCCGTTGGTTGTTGCGCAGGGTGACTCCGAATGCCGGATAGACGAATTTCGCCCCATTGTCTTTGGCCCGTCCCACAATTTCCAGCACGTTCTCCTTCGTGTCATTGATGAACGGCAAGATGGGCATAAGCAGAACCCCACAATAAATCCCATTGTCGGCAAGGGTGTTAATGGCGGCAAACCGTTCGCTTGTAGGTGGTGCGTATGGCTCTATCTTACGGCACAGTTCGTCATCCGCCGTGGTGATGGTCAGCTTGACGAGGACGGGCGCGTATTCCGCCACCTCCCGCAAGACGTCCACGTCCCTCGTAACGCCCGTACTCTTGGTCGCTATGGCGACGCCACAATAATATGCGCTTATTAGTTCCAGTGCGTGACGGGTCAATTGCAGTTCCTGCTCAAATGGATTGTACGGGTCGCTCATAGAACCGGTTCCCACCACCCCCGTCTTCTTTTTGCGCCTTAGGTCGTCGCGAATAATGGCCAGCGCATTCTCTTTCGCCCGCACGCGGTCAAAATCCTCCACATGGTAACAGTCGCTCCGACTGTCGCAATAGATGCAACCGTGGCAGCAACCACGGTAAATGTTCATGTTGTAATCCTCTCCAAACCAAGAGGCGTTCTTATTCTTGGTCACGATTGTCTTGGCAGGAACGTATTCCATGGTGGCTCACCCCCTACATTTCATCCGCACATCTTAAACCCAATGCCCCAAACCGTCTGGATGTACTCGCCTTCCGGGTTCAGCTTGCTCAGCTTGGAGCGAATCTTGCTTATATGAACGTTGATCGTGTTGTCGTCGCCGAGATATTCGCCTTCCCACACGCTCTCATATATGTTGTCTTTGGTAAACACCTTCTTGGGATTCGACATCAGCAATTTGAGCACTTCGAACTCTTTCTTGGACAAACCCGCCCTCTGTTCCTTTACGACGGCGTCAAACCCCTCCAAATCCAGTTCGACGTCCTTATACGCGAGGTGTTTTCCTTCACGGACGGGCACGTCCGCCCCCCGTCGAAGCCTTGCCTCAATGCGCGCCAGCAGTTCGGCGTTGTCAAACGGCTTGTCCAGATAATCGTCCGCCCCCAATCTGAGCAGGCCGACCGTGGTCTCCTTGTCCGTAACGGCGGTCAGCACGATGACGGGGAGGCCCGACTGTCTTCGTATCTCGACCAGTACCTCCCTCCCCGACTTGCCGGGCAACATCAAGTCCAACAACACCAGTGCGAAGTCATGACTGGCAAAACGCAATAACGCTTCCGTACCAGAATATGCGGGTATCGATTCGTAACCGTTCTTCTCCAACAATTCGCACACCATGCCGCTGATGTAGGCGTCGTCTTCGACGACGAGTATTTTGATACCGTTCCCCGCGCCACCATTCTCGTCACTCAACCTCATTCCACTCCTTCCTCACGTCCACGTCCTCAAGCTCGCGGAACTGATTCCCGGCCAACCGCCCGTCAAATCCACACACCCCGTGGTACGAACAATAGTCGCACGCCGTCTTTTTGGCCTTCTTATAAGGGTTGACGTCCACCTTGCCCTGTAGGATTTCCCTCCCATACTCCCCGAGTTTGCCTTTGACGTACCCGACCATCCTTCCAAACTCGTCCCCGTCCAACAAGTGGTCGTCCTTTCGAAATGTGCCGTTCGCCTTCGTCGCCAGCGGTATTGCGACGGATTTATGGCTCGGCCTCACGCCTCCCCCTTCCCCGATGAAGCCTTCATCCATCAGGGCGATGACGTGCTCATCCCGATTCATGACGCCGCTTGGCAACATCTGCATCAATAAATTCGTAGACACGTCCCCCTCGTTGGCGGGCCGTTCAATCACGGGGTCCTTAATCTGGTAGTAAAACGCCCCCGCCGGTATGACCGTTCGATTCTTCCCCTTGCGGGCCACTTGCTTCATCGCCTGATCCAAATAAACGACCAACTGGATTTGCAACCCATAATAAAGGTCCAACAAATCAATCTGGGTGTTTCCCGTCTTATAGTCCACCACTTTTACGTATACGGTTTCATCCTCCTCGCAAACCTCCAAGCGATCAATCCTGCCTTTCAGTTTCATGGGGTATTCTTCGTCCACAACGAACCTTTCTTCCCTTCGCCCGTCACTTTCGTCAAACGCCAGCTCGAACCCTTCCTCCTCGAACCGTCCCAACTTGACTTGCTCTTGCAGTGCGTGAAACGTCCATGTGCTGATTCGGCGAATCCGATTCATAATATAGGCGTTGCGCATGGAGTCCTCGAACGCCCCTTCCCCTTGCTCCTCCTTGACTCTACTTACGGCCTCTTCCCCCCAGTCCTCCAACTGCGTCTCCGTAAGCGTCCTCCAAGACGCCTGGTTGTCCGCCACGATTCGGGAGAACTCCTCCATCACGCGGTGGAAACGTTCCCCCAAATCCGCCATCCCCACGCGAAACTCCTTCCTCTCCGACAACCGCAGTCCGTACGTCAGAAAGTATGCGTATGCACAAGCCGCATACCGTTCCATCCGACTGACGCTGCCCGTCAACTCCCCACCATACAGCGCACTGACGACGTCTGCGGACACGTCCTCCGTCTTCCTTTCATAAAATGCGTTCTTCACCATTTCCATTAAGGATTCCCGCATCTCGCCATCCATAAAATGGTATCGGTATATTTCCTTCTGGGACGGGTCCATCTCCTCATGCGGACACTTCCTCAACCCTTCCACCATATGCCGCATCCCCATGTCCGCACCCAGTGGGTCGCCAATCCCCTCCTCCCCCTCGCACAGATCGGGAAATATGGCCGTCACCTTCCCCAACATATACGACGGCCTGATTGACTTCCCGTCCACGCCCTGCCTACTATATGTAATGTACAGCCGTTCCTTGGGTTTCGTCAAGCTCCGATAAAGGTAGAACTGTTGCAAAAACATCCTGTCGCGCTCCGTTGGCGCCAACTCCCTGCCCCCCTCCAACAAGAACTCTCTCTCCACGTCAAGCAACACCCCCCCGCCGTCAACCTTCTTCGGAATGACGCCGTCGTTCATACCCACGAAGAAGAGAGCCTTGACGTCGTTAAGACGGGAACGCTCCACGTCCCCCACCATTACTTGGTCGATTCCGGGTGGAACCAAACCCACTTTCGTCTCGTGAAAACCCGCCTTCAACAGCTCCTCATATTCTCGGACGGTAACGACGCGGTCGCCCAGCAACTCCACCAACTGGTCGAACAGGGCAATGGCAACGGAATAGATTTGCTCGTATTCCTTGGCAAGGACGCGTTCCCCGTTCGCCTCGAACGCCTCCCGCTTCTCCTCCACGCGCAAGGAGCACGCCATCTCCTTCTCTATTAGTTGGTATAGGCTTTTGGTGTACTCCGCCACCGTACGCCTTCCCTTGGCAAACACGTTGGCCAATGGCTGAAACCACCGGTACAACGTCGCCCTCAGCTCATTGACGCGCTCCCCTTCGCTTTTATATTCCCACGGTACCCCCGCCACATCCGCCGCCATCAAATCCAACTTGGGTTCCGCAGTTCCCCCTTCCTCCCCAAAGCTCCATTCCTCTGCGTATCGGTAGAGTCCCTTAATTCCGTTGGCCAGCACATAATTCTCCATCCGGTCAATCCCGTCCATTGCAAACCCCGTAAAGCCCTGTCGGAGGAAACGGAACACGCTTTCATAGGTAAAGTCCCTACGCAACATTTCAATGGCGGCCAATACCGTCTCCACAAACGCATTCGACGTAACTTCCCGCTTATTGTCCACGAAGCAGGGAATCCCCACCTTCGCCATCTCCCATTCCGCAATCCTTCCATAGCCCCCAATGTCCCCGGTAACGATGGCGACGTCCCGATAACGGTACCCTTCCTCCCGCACCAGGCACATGGCCTCCTTCACCACGAACCGCATTTCCTCTTCTGGATTGGACAAGGCGTGAACCTCCAGCCCTTCCACCACTCCTTTGTACCGGGGGGCCGGATGACGGAACACGCCCCGCTCAATCGCCCGCAAGGCCGGACTGTCCGCCAACCGATAAGACTCCTTTGCCCCGCCATACCCAACGACGAGGGAATCCTCCACGTCTATGCGATTGTTTTTCGCCAGAAGGAGGCAATGGCGAATGTGCTTTCTACTCTCGTAGAATAACTCGTACTTCTCACCCTTCCTCACCACCCGTTCCAACGGGTCTATCGTAACCGTTACATACACCTTCTTACAAATCTTAAGCAGTTCGGCCAACAATTCGTACTGGCTCGGGGTAAACCCCATAAACCCATCCAAGCACGCCACGCTGCCGCACACGGTCTCCGATTCCCCCACTTCCTTCACCAACGTGGCAAACACGTCCTCCGCCATCATGTACTCATTCTGCAACACGCGGCGCAGTTCCCGGTAAATGATCCGGACGTCCGTCAGCTTCCCCCTCAACATCGGCTTCCCTTCCGACAGCCGAATCATTTCATCCAATTCCGCGTCACCCACGCCATACTGGATGAGCTCGGACAAGATGGATTTGATTTCACCCACGAACCCCACCTTGTCGCAATTGTTTTGATAAAAGGACAGCTCCTCCTTTTTACGCATCAATATTTCGCGGAGCACCATGCTTACGCCCACGTCTTCCAGAATGACGCGTTCGCGCCCCGCCCTCTCCTCAAACACGCGGTACGCCAAGCGCAGGAAGCTCAAGACGTCGACGTTCAGAATTCCATTCTCCCCGCTCATCGTCACGATGTCCTTCTTCATTTGCACGGAATATTGTTCGGGGACGATCACTAGGTATTTGGCCATGGGGTTCTTCTTCGATTCTTCCAAGACGTACTGCATCACGTAATGGGTCTTTCCCGCCCCGGAACGCCCAAGCACGAACTGCAACGACACGACGACGCCTCCCTCCCATACGGTTTGGCAAACTTTGCACAACCTTGTGCGCATAATTTACGTTATTCCGTAATATATATAAATTAAACGCAATCGACACTTCACTATAAATCGGTTATATACAGGGGGTTTTCCTATGTCAAGAACAAGAATCTTCGTCGTCCAAATGAAAGAAATTATATATACCGCCATCTTCGTCGGTCTCGGCATTTTATTGGTATTGCTACTAATCTTCATGTTCCTGCCCAATAGGGACAAATCCACTTTTAGCGAGACGGCCGAATACGCGGCGGGCGTATACACGTCCCAAATCTCGCTCAACGACGCCTCCCTTAATCTAGAAATGGTGCTGGACTCCAACCACATCAAGTCCATCCGCCTCATCAACTTGGAGGAATCCGTATCCGCCATGTATCCCCTCGTAGAGCCCGCATTGGCTGAAATCGAGGGCCAGCTGGTCAACGATACGCCCATTGGCGACGTCGTGCTGTCCGAGAACAGCAAGTACACGCAAACCCTGCTGCTGGAATCCATAGAAACACTGCTAGACAAGGCAAAATTGGAATCCTAGCGGTAGCCCTGCCACTCGAGACGGGTCGTCGCCGCTCCGACGCGTCATCGTCCGAACCGCAACGGCCTCTCCATGCGTGGCTCAAAGTTTGCTTCGCAAACTTTGCCCCGCGCCAAAGTACTTCCGATACGGTGAAGCCTCGTCAAGAAACGTAATTCCAATGATTCCCGGTCCCGTATGCGCACCTATGGCGCATCCTATATAATTCTCCACAAACCGCTTGCAGCCGTACGTCTCCGTCAGCATCCCCTTCACTTGGCACAAGGTCTCGTAATCGTCCCCATGCACGACGCCAATCGTCTGTCCCTCCAAATCCCGTCCCAGTTCCCCCACCTTTTGAACCAAGCGGTGTAATGCCTTCTTCCTGCTCCTGACCCTCTCCACCGCCTTCAGCGCTCCCGTCTCGTCCACCTCAATGATGGGTTTGATGTCCAACACGCCGCCCGCCACGAAGGACACCCGATTCAGCCGCCCCCCCTTGAACAAGTACTCCAAAGTGTTTACCGTGCATATCATCTTCGCATGTTGGCAATGGTATTCAACAGCCTCCAATATGGTCTGCTTGTCCACCCCGTTCCTTTGCATTTCGTGTGCGAAAATCGCCACCAAGCCAAATCCCAGGGATGCACATTTGGAATCCACGATGGTCAGGTCAAAATCCGGGTATTCTTCCAGCAAATCCTTTTTGGCCAAGTTGGCCGCGCCAAAGGTTCCGGCAATGCCCGTCGAGAAACAGATGTAGATGACCTCGTCCCCCCTCTTGGCATAGGGTTCAAAATTCTTCCGAAACATGTACGCGTTGATGTGGTAGGTCTTTACGTCGACTCCCTTTCGCAAGATGTCGTAAAATTCCTCCGGCTGAATCGTCTCGCCATCAAAATAATCCTTCCCGTCTATCACGACGGGCGTCGGTATGACGTGCATGCCGTACTCTTTTATTACGTCCTTGGGTAAATCGGAAGCCGAATCGGTAATAATTACAAGTGCCATTCACTGATTCCTCCTACTCGGCGTCTTTTGTTCTATAACACGAAGGAAAGGTAGCACTAAGGCTACCTTTGTTCTTAATGAGACCCCAAAATGCCGTTTCCCGTATTTTGACTCCTAGCTGACGCTAGGTGGGTATTCTCACATATGATTCTGCCTTCCGTTGTTGCGGCCCCCCATGGGAAGTCACTGAATGCAAAGCAGGGACGGCCTGACATCACCATATAAATATCGAATTCCCGTTTAAAGTAATGTAGGTTCAAAATAACGGGATTGTCGAACATCCCAGGAATCTCTTAATCTATAATCTATTATAACTTGCTTTTCATAAATTATCAACCTTTTCTTTTATGAAATTTTGGGAAAGCAACACATATTGTGGTTATTGTAGATACTCCGTCATGTCCAATCTGTCAAAGGTGAACGTAAACGTCGTCCCCTCGCCCCACACGCTCTCGACCTCGATTGTGCCGCCGTGCTTGGCCGCTATGTCTTTGGCCACGACCAGTCCCAATCCGCTTCCCTTCTCATTCTTGCTCAGGTTGGAACGGTAGAATTTAACGAAGACGTACGGCAAATCCTCCTCCTTGATTCCCATCCCATAATCCTTGACGCCAACCCTGACGTCGTCGTCGACGGTAATCTCCACTTCCACCTCGCCGCCCTCATGGGAGAACTTGATGGCGTTGTCCATCACGACGTAGAACATCTGCCTCAGCCTGTCATAGTCCCCCATCACGAAGCCGTCCTCGTCGGCGCGGACGGACACCGACATGTCCTTCTTGTCAGCCAACACCCGTATGCTCCTCTGGATGTCTTCAAAGACTTGGGAGATGAGCACGGGTTCCTTCTCTATCTTAAAATCCGGATTCTGCATCTTGGACAGCAGCAGCAAGTCATCCACCAACCGTTCCATGTTCTTGCATTCTACCAACATCCTCTCAAAATGCCTCTTCTTCGCATCCTCGTCCGTCACGTACCCGTCCGCCAAGGTCTCCGTATAACCCCGCAAAACGGTAATCGGCGTCCTCAACTCGTGGGACACGTTGGCGAAGAAGTCCGAACGCGTCTGCTCCACTTCCTTAAGGCGGCCGGACAAAATGTCGATGTTGGTGGCCAAACTGCCAATCTCGTCCCTTCTGGCAATCCCCACCTTTTCGTCATAATGCCCGTCCGCCAACCGCAAGGCCGTCGCGCGCATCCTTGAAATGGGAACGGACAGCTGCCTGGCGAACAAGACGGCGATGACCGCCGCCACAATCAGCGCCACCAACGCACTCAGCAGGATGAGGTCCCTCCCCCTCGCCACGCGGTTCGTCTGAATGACTCCGTCGGCGTTCAGCAATACCGCCCCAATGACGTTCGCACCCGTATCGCGAATGGGTGCGGCCAACCAAAGCGTCTCCCGCTCGTATATTTCATCATAACCGATGCCGTACGTGACCTTGTCGCGAAACGCCCTTCTCACAACCTTCTTCATCCCGTCCGCCATCTCGCTCCGTCTGATGTCGTCCCGGAAATTCTTGCGCAACGGCTCGTCCGCCTTTTTATTGGACAACACCCAAACGTCCGTCGTTCCAAAGTCCTCCATCGCCGCAACGGCTTCCATAAAGCTCTGGTAGCCCTCCAAATCCCTCTCTATCGCATAGATGGATATCTGGTTGGCTATGGACTCCGCCCGTTTGGTCAACTCCGCCACGTAGACGTCCGTCGTACTCTCCTTATAGAGTTCCGTGAAGACGACTCCCAAGAGGACGGAGAAAATGGTGAGCAGTATGCTGAACACGCCGTACAAACGGAAGAAGATACGGTTGTAAAAGGGAATCTTCCTTTTATCCGTAGTCGTCATGCCTCGTCCCCTAGTTCAAACTTGTAACCCAAGCCCCATATCGTCTTAATCCTCCACTGGGGATGGTCCACCGCGTCCAATTTGGCCCGAAGGCGCTTGATGTGGGAATCCACCGTTCGGCTGTCCCCATAATAGTCGTAGCCCCACAGGCTGTCCAGCAAATTGTCCCTCGTGAACACCTTGCTCGGGTTCCCCGCCAAGGTCCACATCGTCTCAATCTCCTTCTTCGTCATGGGAATCCTCTTGCCTGCGATGTGGAGCGAATACTCGTTCAAATTGATGACGAGGTCGCACACGGTCATCACGTTCTCGTCATCCGCCCCGTCCCCTTGCTCGTCCTTTTTCTGCATCCTGCGCAGTATGGCCCTGACCCTCGCCATCACCTCGCTCGGGCTAAACGGCTTGACGATGTAGTCGTCCGCCCCTATGTCCAACCCCATAATCCTCTCAAAATCCTCCCCCCTTGCGGTAATCAACAGGATGGGGACGTCGGATTCGGCGCGTATCTCCCTACACACTTGGTACCCGTCCTTGCGAGGCATCATCACGTCAAGCAATACGATGGCCGGATTGTACTTCTTGAACAACTGTACCGCCTCTTCCCCATTCTTGGCGACGACCGGCTCGAACTCCTCCTTTTTTGCATACGTGGCAAGAATGTCCGTAATGTCCTCATTGTCGTCTGCAATCAGTATATATTGCATATCCGTACCTCCCTATTATCTGTTGTCTCCAGTATAGTGCGTTTTAGACAAAAAATCAACCTTACATTTTGGAATTTTTGGACAGGTTTTTTCCCCATATACGCCATCATTTTGACAAAAACTATTCGTAAAATATTGTATGAAATGAAATCATGGGTAAGTGTCCACTATGACTGGGGGATGACGTTCATGAGGAAGCTGTCACTATCCTTCATCTTATACTTAATCATCGGTTTCCTATGCCTTGTCCCGACAACCGCCGCCAAGGACGTGGGTGGCTTTCGGTCGCCCATCGAACAGGATCCATCCCCCGCGACCAAATCCCCCGAGGACCACGAGCCTTCCGCCTCGTCTTATAACGACGATTCCGACCCTAGGACGAATCGCATCAAAGCGACCAAGCTCAACGTCGAGAAGCTCTCCTTGGTGAAGGGGGCCGAATTTGACCTGAAAGTGTACAACGTGGACAAGGGTAACTCCGTCAGTTTTCAAACGTCGAACACTTCCGTCATATCCATACTCGAAGTACAGTCCCGCGAAGCGGTGCTGGGTGCGAAGAGCGTCGGCTCCGCAACCGTCACGGTCGTCATCCGACAAGACGGCAAGCCCACCACTTTGCAATGCAGGGTCACGGTAGGCCCCCCCGCCATCAGCGTCAAGTTTCGTCTGCGCAAAGTTCAGCTGACCGTCGGGGCGTCCAAGAAGGTGGCCGCCGTCACCAAGCCCGGCAACAGTAAGGAATCGCCCAAGTACACCTCCAACAACGAGTCGGTAGCCACGGTGAGCAGCAATGGCAAGGTGACCGTATTGGCTCCGGGCAAAGCCAAGATAACCGCCAAGATATCGAACGGCAAGACCGCGTTTTATCGGGTGGTGGGCGTGGCAAAGAGGAATTCCAACAACCTCGACGCCTATTTGCGTTGATACGCGTTGGACGCCTTTTGCTCAATACCGAACGCCAACGCATTCCAGATGGGAGCGGACCACTTCTTCCAAGCCCGCGTCCATCCCCGTCATATCCCTTGTAATGTTCCCAACCATGTTGATTTGCTCCCTTTCGCCCAACTGGTGGTAGAACGCCGCCGCCTGTCCGAAGTCGTCTTCTGAGCGAACCGGTATTCTATGTACGTACCCCGCCACGTAATCCGGGTCTGCGTTATGGTAGCCCAGCCCTTCCCTCGGCTCGTTTCTAGCCAATATGTTGGGCGTATAATTGATCCTCTCCCTCGTGGCGTAATACCTCATGGCCCCCCCGCATTGATTGTTTACAACCGGCACTCGCGGACTGTTGACCGGCAACTGCATGTAGTTGTTTCCCAGTCGGTACCTGCTTTCGTCCGCCGACGTAAACGCCATCCCCTGTAGCAAGCGGTCGGTTGACAGGTATATGCCGGGGACGACTTGTGAAAGGGGAAAGGCGGATTGCTCCACTTCCGCAAAATAGCTTTGCGGCGGTCGGTTGAGTACAAGTCTTCCAATCCGATAATATGGATACTCCTCCTCGTTCCAAACCTTCGTCCCATCCAGCCCCTCACCCTCTTGGTACGCCCCCGCGTAGCGGCCCGCCGCTTTCCTTATCTGCACTCCCACGTAGAACTCTATCGTCTCGTCCCGGTACAGCGTACGGTAAAAATCCTTTCCCGCCACGTCCGGTTCCAAAGCCGCCAGTCGCCTCGCCTCGTCCCCGTCCACCATCTCGTCCCCAAGAACGGGCAGAAACACGAAACGCACGTGAAACCGTTCCATTCCTGCATTTCGGAACAGGTAGGCACCCAAACCATAATATGTAATCTTGCGGTAGCTCCTCCTCGTACCTTGGTCGCTGTAATACCTCACCATCCAATTCGTCATCTCCGGCATCGCCGCATAAAAGTCGAAGAACCGCTCCATTTCCACCAAGCCCGTATGTGGGGCCGCCTTTCTGGAATGAATCAAATCCGGATAGCTCATGGTGTCGCGGATGGGAAAGACGGGGAAACTGGTGGACAACACATTCATATTCCCCTCGTCGGTATAAAACTTCACCTCCATTCCCCTCGCGTCCCTCGACGTATCGGGGGTGCCCTTCTCACCGAACATCATGGAAAACCTAACAAATACGGGCGTCTTCACTCCCCTCTTCCCAAGGAAGCGGGCCGTCGTGTAGTCGCCCATTGGCTCCGCCGCCTCAAAATACCCGTGCGCCCCCACCCCTTTACAGAAGGCCGTTCTCTCCGGTATCCTCTCACGGTTAAAGTGTGCCATTTTTTCAAGGAACCAATTGTCATTTATCAACATGGGTCCATTTTCCCCAACCGTAATGCAATTGGAGTCATTTACCACCGACGAGCCGTGATTCGTCGTCATATTTCCTTTATGCCTCATGTCTCCCCCATCCATGCAAGGATTGTACCAATCCTCGCCATCACTCTCACTAATTATGCTATGTTATTTTTTTCAAAAAGTTCTTGCTTTTTATTTCTATATGATGTATCATGAATATAATGCCACATGGTAACCAATACTATATTAAAAGTTATCCATGTCTAGATTATATGGTTTGATAGGAGGATTTAACCATGAACGACCAACCGAAGCCACGCCGAAACTCATCTGACTCTCACTTTGTCTTTGCCAAGATCAAAGACCCCGGGAGTGCCATCACACATTTCATCGCCATGGTTATGGCGGCGCTTGCCGCACTTCCCTTGTTGCACAAGGCCAGTCGAGTGTCGGACGGCACCCATTTGACCTCGCTCGCCATCTTTATCGCAAGCATGGTCCTGCTCTATGGAGCCAGTACCATTTACCACACGTTCAACGTCTCAAAGCCCGTCAACCGTATATTGAAGAAAATAGACCATATGATGATTTTTGTCCTTATCGCCGGAAGTTATACGCCGATTTGCCTGATTATTTTGGAGCGCAGGGTGGGATTGCCACTGCTCATCATGATATGGGGCATGGCCGCCGTCGGTATGCTGGTGAAGGCGTTCTGGGTATTCTGTCCCCGATGGGTTTCCTCCACCATCTATATCGGAATGGGTTGGTCCTGCGTCTTGGCGTTCACCCAATTGGTGCGCGCAATGCCCTTCGCCGCCTTCCTGTGGCTGCTTGCGGGCGGCGTCATCTATACGATTGGCGGAATCGTCTATGCGCTAAAGCTACCCTTGTTCAACCAACGGCACTCCTCCTTCGGCACGCACGAAATCTTCCACCTGTTCGTGATGGGCGGCAGCGTCTGCCATTTCATCCTCATGTACGGTTTCGTGGCCTAATCACGCCTTTTCGGTTGCTTCTAAGGCCGTTGACATCCCTTAAAGTCTGTATTATAATGTCGTAGTATAATAAGACGTCCAAACATGCGCATCAAGGATAATTACAATTAAGGGAGAACAGCCAGAATGTCAATTAAGATTACTATAACAGGTGACCTTGGAAGTGGTAAGAGTACTGTTTGCGGAGAACTCAAAGAGAAATTTGGACTGCAGATTTTTTCGACGGGAACGATTCAGAGAAAAATTGCAGTTGAAATGAATATGTCCACTTTAGAATTAAATAAGTATATGGAGACACATCCTGAAATAGACCAACTAATTGATGGCGAGCTAGTAAATCTATCGAATTCAACCCAAGATATTGCCATTGATTCCAGAATGGGTTGGCATTTTGTAAAAAATACATATAACATCTTCCTCACAACGGATGAAACGGTCGCCGCCCAAAGAGTGATGTCGGACAGGAGGGGGCCTTCAGAAGGTTATACGGACGTCAAACACGCCATAGAATTATTGAAAGCAAGAAAAGAAAGTGAGAATTTTAGGTACAAGGAAAAGTACGGAGTGGACTGCCATGATTTTTCAAATTATGATTTAATACTTGACACCACTGACATATCTCCTACTTGTGCCGCCGACATCATTATGAAGCAACATTCACAATGGAAGCTCGACAATGTAACTCCTGTTTTTTTAATATCTCCACTTTGCCTGTATCCCACGAAAAGCATGAAAGATGCCTCAATGCAAACGATTGACGACTATTGCTCTTTGATTTCAAACGACGAACCCATCCAACCAGTTAAGATTGTGGTTTCCAATGGTTTCTTTTACATTTATGACGGCCATCATCGTACAAGTGCATTTTATAGATCGGAAAAAGCGCTTGTGCCGTGTATTATGATGGCTCAACACAACGCTTCCGTTGTTGACGGTTTATCTGCAGACGAGTATGTGCAAAGGGAATTTGAATTAGCAAAGGCGTATGATTGGGAAGGCTTGAATGGATTTAAGTTTTTGACATACCCTTATCAAAAGTGACTAGGCATCTCTTACTTCCAACAAAACACAATCCATACACGCGGAGGCGAACTACATGAATGCAAACCCACATCAAGAGGACAAACGCGCCTTTTATCGACGAGTGTTTACCCTCGTCCTTCCATTAGCCCTACAGAACCTTATCAACGTTGGAGTAAATGCGGCCGACATCCTTATGTTGGGCCGACTGGGTGAAGTCCCCCTGTCCGCCTCCTCCATCGCCGGCCAAATCTTCTTCATCTTCCTTTTGCTCCTGTTCGGACTGTCTTCCGGCATGACCGTCCTTACCTCCCAATACTGGGGCAAGCGCGACATCCAATCCATTACCAGGGTCATGTCCATCGCGCTCCGCTTCGCCATTGTGACGTCCATCCTGTTCCTAGGGGCCGCCTTGGCCTTTCCATACCCATTGATGAGAGTGTTCAGCGGGGAGGCGGACGTCATCAAGGAAGCCGTCTCCTACCTACGCATCGTCGCATTTTCTTACCTGTTCATCAGCGTCACGCTAACGTACCTCAACACGTTGCGCAGCATGGAGCGGGTCGTCATCTCGACGGTCGTATATTCCGTCTCCCTCGTCATAAACGTCGTATTGAACGCCCTTCTCATCTTTGGCCTGCTTGGATTCCCCAAGATGGGCATCCGGGGTGCCGCAGTCGCCACCCTCACGGCCCGCATCGTGGAGTTCGTCATCGTTATCGTCCATGCAAAAAGAAATCACGCCGCGTTGCCATTTCATTTGCGCGACTTGTTTCGGCACGACCGACTTTTGTTCAAGGATTTCGTCAAGTTCTCCACTCCCGTTATCGCCAATGAACTGTTCTGGGGTTCCGCCATCGCCATGACCGTCGCCGTCCTTGGACACCTCGGCAAATCGGCCGTCGCCGCCAACTCTGTTACCCAAGTCACCAGACAACTGGCCACGGTGGTCACTTTCGGCGTGGCCAACGCCACGGCCATCGTCGTCGGCAAGGCCATTGGCGAGGGCTATATGGATAAGGCGAAAACCTATGCCTCCCGTTTTGCCAAGCTGTCCCTCCTGACGGGCGTGGCGGGCAGCGTCGTTATGCTGGTCGCCAGGCCGATAGCACTCCATTTCCTGACTCTGACCCCGACGGCCAAGGGTTACCTGTCCTTCATGATGTACGTCATGGCGTACTTCATCATCTGTCAATCTTACAACGCCACCATGATCGTGGGGAACTTCCGCGCGGGTGGGGATACGAAGATTGGGCTGCTCTTCGACGTCGCCTCCCTCTGGCTCTTTGCCTTGCCTTTTGGGGCGCTGGCCGCCTTTGTCTTTCATTGGCCCGTGCCTATTGTTTACTTGATTCTGACTTCGGACGAGCTGGTCAAGCTTATTCCTTCCACGATACACTTTCGGAGCTACAAGTGGTTGAATTCGGTGACGAGGTGATGAATCCGAGCTTGGATTGAATATACCTGTGCATCGCCATCCACCATTACGATGCGTTTGCCCGCTTTGCCCATCCCCCAATCTGCAATATTTCCATCCTATTTCCAGACATAAATTAAGGGCTGACCGATTGACCAATCCTGTCATTTCATGGTATAATGTCAGAAGACATTATACCAGGCATCCACGCAAAAGGAGATAGCAATGGAAGAGAAGAAAAACCTTGAAAAAATGTTAGAATTTCTCAACTTCCTCCCCGTACCAAAGGAAGATAGACGAAAAAAAGTCGGCGCCTATTCCGACGGGGAAAACCAACAATTTGCCGATTACATCAGGGGCAAATTGACGCTTGAAGACGTCAAGCCCATCATCAAACCATCCCAGAACTCGATAACGTTCGACTCGGAAACCTTCTTGTATCCCGACGAACAATACGACGAGGCGCGACGCTTCCTGTTGTTGGCGAGGCTTGCCGGCGTCTACGACACCGAGCACAGGCTGGCATCCATGCTAAAGAGGTGCAACGCAGACCTGCCTTCCGCCAAACGGGTCGACCTTGCCGAGTATTACATAAAGTACGACCTTGGCATAGGCACGTTGCTGAGTGACATGTCCAGCGTAATTCATTACAGAAGGTATCGTGTGAACACTGAGAATTTTGGGATCGAAGACTATGCGGCATACGTAGACGCCTTATACGAAAAGTACGGCGACGACGAATTTGCCCACTTTGAGGAAGGTGCGGACAACTATTTCACCAAGGCGTACCTGTATGCGCGGAACCCCGACCAATACAAGGCTTACGGCGAGGAAATAGCGCAATACGCCGCAACGGAACCCGCAAGAGGGGAGCGAGACGCCGATCAACTAAAATATGAACAGCTTATCTTTGCTTTTGTACATTCCCCACGCAACGCCTTAATGAACCAAATGCTGCGCGACTTACTGAAACACGGTGGCGATCAGGCCCACACTTGGGGGGTTCTCGCCGACAGCCATAAGGACGAGGACTTCGTCCCCGCCATACAAACCCTCATAACGGACGGTTTTCTTACGACAAAGGACGCCATACTCCACTACGCCTATAAGACCGAAGATGCGAGGGCGGTTGGCGATTTTTTCATGGCAAACGAGGCACTCGCCCTTGAAGTTGCGGCGGAGAATAAGGACAAGTATTTCATGGTGATGCGTCCATTCTGGCAATGCGGGAAGCATCTCGAACAACTGCGGGCAATAGAGGATTCCTTCATCACCAACATATTAAGCGACGAAAAAGTGAAGGGGTTTGAGGATTATATAACCGGCAAAACCGACGTCGCGCCCAAATCGAAAAAGTCACCTTACAGCCAGTATTCCAACGACATGACTTGTTATAACCTTTATAAGGTAAGCGAGGTGCCGGTTAGGTTGTTCCGCTTTCTCCTTATGAACAACCTCTGCAAAGAATTGAAAAACATCGAGCGCCTTTTTTACTCTAGGGAAAACCAAAATGAGATTTGGAAGATGGTTGAGACGGTCGCCCCCGAATACAGAATCAATTACTGCGTCTACTGGCTGAATACCTCCTATGTCAAATTTCGCGAGGAAGAACAGGAGAAATACGCCGACTGGCTGAAGGGTGCGGAAGACGCCGTAACCGACTTGGCCGTGTACGAACGCACCTTCCGAATCGGTGACAACCCCGTGAAGAAATACGCCCTCGACAAGATTTTCACCGCCAATCCGAAGTACGACCCGCAAATCTTGTTGGAGTGCCTTGGCGGCACGAAGCCACTGCAACGGCTCGCCGTCGCATACCTCGGCAAGAACGCCGAATGGAGGGAACTCGTCCAACCGCTGCTCCACTCAAAAAAGGCGGCCATTGCCGACAATGCGGCGCAGATACTCGCCATGTATGAAAGCGTTGACTGAAAAGCCTGCAAAAAAGCGTTGGCTGAGAACCGCAACGCTCTACAGTTCCACTTCGTGGAACTTGCTCCGCAACTGAGAACTTTCCTATAAGGCAAAAAAGCGTTGGCTGAGAACCGCAACGCTCTACAGTTCCGCTTCGCGGAACTTGCTCCGCACCAGCGAAGTTTCCTATAAGGTGAAAGCGTTGACTGAGAATCTCAAGAAAGGAGTTAACAATGACAGAGAAAGCAACCTTTGAAAAGATGTTGAAATACCTCAACGCCCTCCCCGCGCCAAGGAAGGATGGGCGCAAGAACGCCGGCGCTTATTCCGACGAGGAAAACCAGCAATTTGCCGATTACATCAGGGGCAAATTGACGCTTGAAGACGTCAGGCCCCTCATCAAACCTTTGGAGGGCACCACGACGTACGATGAGAGAACTTTCCTGTTTCCCGGCGAGCAATACGACGAGGCGCGACGCTTCCTGTTGTTGGTGAGGCTTGCCGACGTTTACGAGACTGAGTACAAGCCTGACGAGACCGAATACAGGCTTGCATTCACCCTGAATAATTGCAACGCCGCCCTGCCATCCGAGGAGCAGATTGACCTTGCCGATTATTACGTTACGTACCACCTTGGCATAGGCACGTTGTTGAGCGACATGTCCAGCATGATTTATTCCAGAAGACACAGCGTGTACAAAGAGAATTTTGGGATTGGCGACTATGCGGCGTACATAGACGCCTTATACGAAAAATACGGCGACGAGGAGTTCGCCCACTTCGAGGAAGGTGCGGACAACTATTTCGTCAAGGCGTACCTGTACGCGCGGAACCCCGACAAATACAAGGACTTTGGTTCGGAAATAGCGCAGTACGCCGCAACGGAACATTATAACGAGCTGACATACAAACAGCTTGTCTTTGCCTTTGTCCACTCCCCGCGCAACGCCTTAATGGACCAAATGTTGTGCGACTTACTCAAATACGATGATAATTTTAACGTCAATGCGTGGGATATTCTCGCCTATTGCCATAAGGGCGACGACTTTGTCCCCGCCATGAAGGCGTTGATTGCCGACGGGTTTTTTACGGCAAAGGAGGCCATACTCCATTATGCCGAAATGGCCGAGGACGTGCAGGCGGTTGCCGATTTCGTCGCGGCAAACGAGGCGTTTGCCCTTGAAGTTGCGGCGGAGAACGAGGACCTGTACCTCGTGGTAATGGTTCCACTCTGGCAATGCGGGAAACACCTCGACCAACTGCGGGCAATAGAGGACGCCTTCATCGCCAACGTGTTGGGCGACCAGAAAGTGAAGGGATTTGAGGATTATGTAACCGGCAAGACCGACGTCGTACCCAAGTCGAAAAAAGCGACTTACATGCATTCAAAGGAAGAGACTTGTCGTAAGATTGCCAGGGCGAGCGAGGTTCCGCTTCGGTTGTGCAATTATCTCTTTGTGAACAACCTTTATGACGAATTGCGCGAGATCGAATGGCAGTTTTACTCTAAGGCAGAGAAGCCCAAATTCTGGAAGATGGTTGAAGCGGTCAACCTCGAATACAAACTCAATTATTGTATCTACTGGCTGAACCAGCAGATGGTTAAATATGACAAACAAGAGACGGAAAAATACTCCTACTGGCTAGGCTATTTTGAAAGCGCCGCAACCGACTTGGTCGTGTATGAACGTGCCTACCGAAACGGCGGCAACCCTGCCAAGAAATACGCCCTCGAAAAGATTTTTACCGCCAATCCGAAGTACGACCCGCAAATCTTATTGGAGTGCCTTGGCGGCTCGAAACCACTGCAAAGGCTTGCCGTCACGTACCTCGGTAAGAACACTGAGTGGAAGGAACTCGTCCAACCGCTGCTCCACTCGAAAAAGGCGGCCGTTGCCGACAACGCGGCGCAAATACTCGCCATATATGATTGAGGAAGGGGAGCGCGGACTGTAAACGAGGAACAAGAAAATGAGGAACGGGAAAATAGGGAACAGGAAAATGAGAGGAAACCGACCATGCCCAAAACAAACGTAATCAAGCCACCCGTGGAACTACAATACGCCGAGGAATTAAAATTCCTGGCCGAGAAGGACAAGGGCAATCCCAAGCCCGAGAACTGGCGGTTAAGCCCAAGGGCCGTCCGCACATTTATATTGGGCGAGGGAAAGGACGTCTCCCAAAAATACTTTGGGGACGATTCCCTGGTTGAGCGCTGCATCATAACCCTTGCGGGGAACCGCGGCCTCATGCTCGTTGGCGAACCCGGCACGGCGAAGACCATGCTATCGGAGCTGCTGTCGGCGGCGATATCCGGGACGAGCGTCAACACCGTCCAAGGCACGGCGGGAACCACGGACGACAACATCAAGTATTCTTGGAATTACGCGTTATTGCTGGCCAAGGGGGCTTCCCGCGAGTCGCTCGTCCCCGCGCCCCTCTACATAGGCATGGAAAAAGGACTCGTCACGCGCTTCGAGGAGATTACCCGTTGCCCCGGCGAAATCCAAGACACGTTAATCAGCGTCATGAGTGACAAGGTGTTGTCCATCCCCGAATTGGGAGAGGACGGCTTCTTGTTCGCCCAACCCGGCTTCAACATAATTGGGACGGCCAACACCCGTGACAGGGGCGTCAACGAGATGTCAAGCGCGCTTAAGAGACGGTTCAACTTTGAAACCGTGTTCCCGATTAACAACGTCGCCATGGAGTGCAAGATTATTGAGGAACAATGTGCGCAGATGTTGGGCAAACAGGCGGAAAAGTTAATCCGTACGGACGTGGTGGAACTGATTGCCACGGCGTTCCACGAAATGCGCGAGGGCGTGAGTGCGGAGGGCGTCAAAATCGACCAAACGACGGCCGTCATGAGTACGGCGGAAGCGGTATCGGTCTACTACCAGACGGCTTTGACGGGTTATTATTACGAGGACGGCGCCATCTCCATCGACAACCTCGTGAAAAACATGATGGGGGCCGTCGTCAAGGAGAATCGGGACGACGTGGGGAAATTAAGGGCTTACTTTAACTCCGTAGTCAAGCAACGCTCATACAAGGGTATATGGAAAGAGTTCTACGAGGCGAGAAAGTGGATAAAGTAGAAAACGTTCTGTCAGACGTCTTTGACGTGGAAAAGCCCGTCGCCTTCTTCCCGATCAGGCACCACAGCCCCGCCTGTTCATACCATGTGAAGCGGGCCATCGAAACGTACCGTCCCCATTGCGTGCTCATTGAGGGGCCTTGTGACACCGACGGCCTGATTCCCAGCCTGATTCAGTCGGAGCCGCCCATTTCCATTTACTATTCCTATAGCGATGATTCCACGGGGAAGCACGCCTGCCACTATCCGATGTTGGATTACTCCCCCGAACTCGTTGCGGTAAGGACGGCGGCGGAACTCGACATCCCCACCCACTTCATCGACCTGCCTTATGGGAATTTGGTGGAACGGCGCAAGGATGCGGCGAAGACGGACGCCTATTACAACGAGTTTTATCTCAGGCACAGTAAGTACATTGCATTGCTCTGTGAACGCGAGGGCTGTCGAGACTATAACGAGTTGTGGGAGAAGTTGTTCGAGCTGCCCGCCCGTACATTGTCCACCGAGGAATTTATTCGCAACGTCACGGCCATATGCTACTATTCCCGGGTCGATTATCCAAAAAAACTCCTCATAGAGGAAAAGGACGTCGAGCGCGAGGCGTTCATGGCGGACAACATCATCCGCTACGGCAAGGACTACTCTCGCATCCTCGCCGTAACGGGCGGGTTCCATACCCCGGGCCTGATACGGCTTATTGCGGATGGGAAGGCCGCTCCCGTGAAACCACTTCACGGCGAAGCCTACCTCATCCCATACTCGTTCGAGGAAAGCGACCGCCTGACGGGTTATGAAAGCGGGATGCCGTACCCCGGGTTCTACCAAACGTTGTATAGCAATTTGAACGGTAGCAACGACGACTTTGCCGAAGCAACGATTCTCAAATACATCACCAAGCTTGCGAAGCAATTACGTAAAAGACGGGAGAACATTTCCCTATCGGAAGAAGCGGCCGCCTTCGCCATGTGCAGGGGGCTTTCCGAACTGCGGGGCAAATGCGCCCCCGGCGTCTCCGAATTCACGGACGGGGTCCGCTCCACATTTGTCAAGGGGGAACTCAACCCGTCCACGTCGTTCGTACTGAAACAGATGACCACCCTTCTGCGGGGGGAGAGAATCGGCAGGGTGGATAAAAACGCACCGATTCCTCCCATCGTCGTTGACTTCATGAATACGGCGGCGTTCTACCGAATGGACGTTGCGTCCTCCCTGCCAAAGACGCTGACCCTCGACTTCGTTTCAAAAAAACGGCACAGGGAGCAATCCGTCTTTCTCCACAGGTTGCAATTCCTCTCCTGCCCTTACGCCCAGAAGACCTACGGCCCCGATTACGAGGAGAAGGAGGGTCTGAAACTGATTAGGGAGAAGTGGAACGTATCCTTCTCGGGCAAGGTAACCAGTGCGCTAATTGAAAAGTCCCATTTGGGGGGAACCATTGCGGAAGCCTGTGGGAACCTGTTGGCTTCCCGCATCAAGGATGACTGCCACCATTCGGCGGATATGGCGGGCCTGCTGGTCAAGGCGGGCGTCATGGGCTTGTTCTCACATATGGAACAATTGTTGGCCGCAATAACCGAAAGTGTCAACAACGACCACTCCTTTACGTCGTTGGTCGACTGCGTCCGAAGCCTGTCCTTCTTACAGGGGGCGGAGCACATTCTACGAATCCAACACGCGGAACACGTCAAGGCCACCAAGCTGCTCGCCTTTGGGCACATCGTCCCCATGCTCCCTTCGCTTACGACGACGGACGAGAAGGAGGACTACGCCTTGGCGCAATCGGTGAAGACGCTGTATCAGATTGCCCTTGACGAACCCGAATTGGACG
>QMCE01000308.1_pt1 | contig 28886 bp, 22 predicted proteins | sample 1821851 | NCBI WGS metagenome assembly QMCE01 (sample SAMN09453174, study PRJNA476694) | Termite gut metagenome, whole genome shotgun sequencing project. | isolation source: worker | host: Odontotermes sp. | place: South Africa:Pretoria | collected 2016-01-28 | reverse complement strand
ACCGACGATATGCGTGAAGCTCCGTCGTTGGTGCTTATAGGCCTGTTGCTGGAGGCAGGTTGCCGCGTGAGGGTTTACGATCCGATAGCCATGGGCGAGGCGCGCCGGCGTCTTGGCGATGCAGTCCATTATTCGGAAGATAAATACGGTGCGCTCGAGGGAGCCGATGCGCTGATGATAGTCACTGAGTGGAAGGAGTTCCGCGTACCCGATTTCGGCCTGATGAAGGCCAATATGTCAGTTCCAGTTATCTTCGACGGCCGCAACATCTACGGCCGCGATGAGATGAAGGAGAAGGGGTTCGATTATTATTCGATCGGGTGAGATTTTAGAATTTGGAAATTTGAAAATGACAATATAAAAGCTATGCGGTGATCTGCCTATCTTTTATATTTCTAACTTGCGGCTGCTTGCCTTATTAGGGCTTGTTTGGATTTTTCCGCCGAAGCTCTTATTCCTTAACTTCTACCGACTCGATGAATCTGAGTTCTTGCAGAGCTTCGTTCGTATGGAAAGAGATCTGGTTATAGAATTCGTTTATCTTTAGGCGGGCAATGGTTGCTTCCAGATCGAGGACGTTGTTTTCGTATTGTGCTATCGTGACGTATATCTTGTCATTAGCCACCGGCCCGAATACGATGGCATTATCGTGAACGATGCTTTTCCGACAGCTAACTACAAAAGTCAGCCATGCCTCATCGGGCGCATTGAAAACCAGTATATTGTAGTCTGGTTTTTCAAGCAGATCTTCATCTACCTCATATATGCTGACAACAGCTTTGGCATCACCGCCGGCATTCTTTTGCCTGATCTGCGCCTAACTCTTTGCCTGTTCAATGTTTGTAGTCGTGTAGAAGCCTTTTCCAAAGTCTGTACTCGGACGGCCTTTATCTGCATTAGGCTTTTTTACCCGGTGGATGGATCCGTGATATACTTTCATTTTCTATTATCGATATAGCGATCTATGTCGGACATAATATATTCTCTCCCCTGTGTGTGCAGAACATCGAACCCTTGGGTCAAATAGTCGATCACACCGTATTTTTTGAAAAGGAATATAACCTCGCCCGCATTGGTATGTTTGTGCTCCTTGTAACTTTCTATACAAAAAGCGATGAACAACAAGATGGATGAAGAGTTATTTTGGCTCTGTTTTTTTCGCCGTTTCTCGCTTTTGAGCAGATCATACAGATTATCGGTACTTAATCTCCAAAGATATGGTTCCGAAGATAGTTGCCGGTAAAGTTCCGACGAATAGAGATATTCGAGCGCGTCTTCGATATTCAATCCGCGTTTATCGATAATGACATCCAACAGTTGCTGCACCTTGAACGGCAACATCATTTTTTCATTACTGTTTTCCATTCGATAAAGATACAACTTTTTCCCAAAATTGTCTAATTATCTTCCTCCGGTACCGTGGCGCTGATCTCCGATGTGCAGTAGGCGGCGAAGTAGCCGGCTCCGGCGGGGCGGATGTTGGACTCTATGTTGGAGTGGGGGCCGCCAAAGAAGGGGTTGCTGCCGCGACGTTCGGTTTTGCACTGCGAAATGAAGTTGTAGTACCCCTCCTCTACGTTGAGTACGCGGAGGGTTACCTCGTCGCCGGGGTCGAGCAGTATTGTGTCTTCGAGTCTGTCGGGCGGGATCATATCTTCGTGCTCGCGGCTGAGGTACATTCCGAATAGCATACCGTCGAGGTAGGTGTCGTTGAAGAGCATATCGTTCATGTAGAGGTAGTCGGTGATCTCCTCCGTCTTAAGTTCACCGTCGACCAGCAGTTGGAATATGTAGAAATTCCTTTCGGGCGGTTCCTGTCCGTAGATCAGTATATTATAGCTGGTTATGCTCATCGTTTTCTGCGGCACGATCCTTATGCTGTCGAGGGCGACGGGAGGGAGCGCCCGGGTTGCCGCAGAGTAGGATTCCCTGTGGCCGTCCCCGTTGAAATCGACCTCTATGTTGAGGGTGTAGTCGTCGCCCGCCGATACTACTACACCATCGTCGGCGACGTACCGGCCTTCCGTGTCGGACGGACGGCTCATTTGCCATTTGCGTCCGCCGGACTCTATCCACACGTCGGCGTCATAGATATGGCGGAGATGTTCGTCGCTGAAATAATCCGCGCTTGAGGAGAGCATCACTTCGGGAAAAGACCACGTGTCGGAGAGTTCGCCGTAAACCACTATGACGGGTTCCGATGCGCGTGTGTCTATGTTCATCCTCTCGGTGCACGACACAGCCGCGGCGAGAACAGCCGCTGCTCGCAGGACGTGTATTGTTACGGTCTTGGTTCCCATTGCTTTAAAATCTGAAGTTATAGGTTATCGACGGCACTATGCCGAAAAGGTAGGTCATTTCGCCGTAGGGTATATTTGTCTCCGGATCCGTTCGGAAGTTGATTATCCATGGGTTTTTCTTATTGTACGCATTGTATACCGACAGATTCCACTCTCCGCGGAAACGCTTCCGGGAGTCGGGATTGGGGATGTATGTCAACGAGAGATCGAGCCTGTGGTAGTCGGGTCGGCGGTATTCGTTGCGGGCTGAGAATATGGGGAATATCTCGTTGCCTATCTGGAACCTGCCCACCGGATAGGTCGTCGGATTGCCGGTGGCGTATGTCCAGATAAGCGAAGCGGTTAGCTTGCGCGAAATTTCGAAGTTGAGCACCAGATTGAGCATATGGGTCTTGTCGTAGGGGGCGAGATAGGTCTTGCCGTCGTTTACGCCCGGAATAGTACGCTCCGAGCGCGAGAGCGTGTAGTTGACGAAGCCGTTCACCGTCCCCATGTTCTTGCGCACCATCAGTTCCATGCCGTAGGCCTTGCCCGTGCCTGTGCGCACCTCGCCGTCGAGTTTGCCGTTGAGGAGGAGGTCGGCGTGCTCCCTGAAGTCTATGACGCCGCGCATATCCTTGTAATAGAACTCCATCGACGTTTCAAACATATTGTCGTTGAAGTTGCGGAAATATCCCAGCGAGACCATTTGAGAGTGCTGGGGCTCGATGTTGGGGCCGGTCGGGAACCATACGTCGAGTGGAGAACCCGAAGCCGAATTGTTGGCCAACTGTATGAACTGTGTGTTGCGGGCGTAGTTACCCTTCAGGGAAGAGGTCTCCGACAGCCTGAACGCGAATCCTATACGCGGTTCGGGAGCTGCCGTGGTATGGTATATCTCCCCGCGGCGGTAAGAGGTCGAGTCGGTCAAATGGTAGTTTTCATCGAACCGGTAAACCTTCGCGGCGCCCATATTCTGGAAGATAGAGAGCCTCACTCCGTATTTCAGCGTGAGCCTTTCGCCAAGTTCCTGTTCGTTCGATATGTATATGCCGTATTCGAGCGCGTTGCTTCCCGGCATATCGTAGTCGTCGCGCGCATCCATTCGCACCGAACCGGGATCGAACCTGTACACGGCGCCTGTGAGTCCATAGGTCAGGTTCCATAGGTCGCCGATGCGCTGCTCGAAGTCGGCGCGTAGCACGGCGTTCATAATGCCCGAATCCCAGTCGGCTTTCATGGTTTCCATGTCGGCGGAAAGGCCGTAGTCGTAATTGCTGAAATTGAGGCTGAAAAGAGCCCTGAAATCATTGTCGAAATGGTGTTTCCATGTAAGCGACGCGGCGGCGTTGCCATACCGGAACCTGCCAACCTCGGCCCCGAAACGGTCGTTGCCGTAGTATCCGTTCAGTTCGAGAATGTCTTTCCGCGAAAACCTGTGCGAGACCTTCAGGTTGAGATCGTAGAAGTATATGGTGGCGTCGCGCATCGACTCGTCGGGAGCTAAAAAGAGGAACATATCGGCGTAGCTGCGCCTGCCTGCCGCGAGCCACGATGTTTTGCCGCCGAGCGGGCCTTCGAGCATGAGGCGGCTCGATATGAGCCCTATGCCGCCCGTGAGGCCGAAGCGTTCGGGAATCTTGTCTCTGGTCTGCACGTCGAGCAGCGAGGAGAGCCTTCCGCCGTGTCTGAGGGGGAGGTCGCCTTTGTAGAGTTCCAACTCCTTGACCACGTCGTTGTTGAATACCGAGAAAAAGCCCATCAGGTGGGAGGCGTTGTAAACGGCGGTATTGTCGAGGAGTATAAGGTTCTGATCGGGCGAGCCTCCCCTCACGCTGAAACCGGAGCTTCCCTCCGATGTGGCCTGCACTCCGGGGAGCAACTGAACTGCTTTTATGATGTCAACCTCGCCCAGAAGCGTGGGCATCCTTTTTATTTCGCCCACGGTGAGGCGGTCGACACCTATATTCGTACCGGATACGTTTATGTCGGCGCGCCGGGTGGATATGACGACCGTTTCTATGACGTTGTTGCTCACGAGTGCGAAATCGACGGTCATGTCGCGGTTTACTGTCACTTCCGCGCTGTCGGCCTCGTGTCCTATGTAAGATGTCGCCAGCGTATACTTCCCTTGCGGCAGGTCGAGCCGGTATTGTCCATGCGAGTCGGTGAGTGCCCACAGGCCGGGGTCATTCGTCGTGACATTGGCGCCGGCGAGCGGCTCGCCCGAATCCTTGTCGCTTACCGTGCCGGTAACCCGGTAGTTTTGGGAATACACCCCCGAACAGAACGCGACCGGCAGGGCGCATACGAGAAACGCCCTCCGCAATATTGTATGTAACGATACCCTCATCCGTCAATTTGTGTGTAAGGTTTCCGGATATGGCAGGTAGCCATACGGCCGTAACAATGATGCCTGTAGCCGCATATTCGCGGCAAAAAGTCAGGTAAGGCTTGGGGTTTTTCCGGGATTCTCCACCTTAGCTCTTAATGCTTTGGGTCGGTCGCGCCATAGAATATCAGAGGTTGTTTTGAATTTTACGCTATTGCTCTTTTTCACCCTTTTCGCCCTGTTTTTGCAGAATACAGGCTGCGCCTCGGCCATCTCAAGCAAGCGGCCATCTCAAGCAAGCTTGATGGCGCTCGGCTTGCACTGCATTTCACCCGCTCCTCGCCCCATAGGAACCGCTATGCGGCTTGTCGCGCGCAAAAAAACAGGGCGATGAAACAGAGCTGCGGCCGAAAAATCAAAACAACCTCTTAACGGCATGACTCCCGTTTTATTTTATACTCATGCAGAGCAGCACGCGGTACATACCGTAGACGTCCGCGAGGTCTATTTCAAAAGGAGGGTAATCCGGATTTATGGAGACGCACTTGACTTTGCCCGTGTCGCCCGCCGGAAATACCTTCTTTATAACGGTACCGTTGCAGGTGTCGAGCACATAAGTCTTGCCCCAGTCTATGAACGCCCGCTCGTTGATGCGCTTGATGAGTATCTGCGCCCCGCTGGGAAATTCGGGCGCCATGCTGTCTCCGGCGACCGTGATAGCGAAATCGGCGCCCCTGATCGGCGACACCACCTTCTCGCAGTCGGTATCCTTGACCGATACGATGAAATCGTTGAGCGAGCCGCCCTGGGCTGCTATCGGAAGCAGGGGGACATAAATGATCTCACCTTCGTCCACGGTATTCGTATTACCGCTCTTATGTAGCATATATCCTTCGCCGGTCATAAGCCAGCCCGAATTGAGTTGGGGATATTTTAGAGCAATTCTCTGTAATTTGTCCGGTGTTATGGATTGGCGGATGTTGTTCACATAGCCGTTCGAAAGGCCTACTTCTTTTTCGAATGCCGCCTGTCCGATTCCCTGTGATTTTATAAATTGTTTAAGTCGCTCTTTTGTAGTCATATATAAAAGTGTTGCCTATCCTGGTGATAAAATATTTAATTTTTACAGAATAATGCTCTAATAATTTTGGAAAATACAGAGCAATGCTCTATATTTGCATCATAAAACACGGATGCCTATACAAAGATAGCGAAAGCCGAGAGATAATGCAAGCTTGCTTGCATTATTCGAGGCGCATCCTATCTAAGACGCAGTCAAAGATATGGAAAATACTGATAAAAAAATGAATGCGATATATAAAAATAAATACGGATGTGTAAAGGTCGAATGTCGTGACGGAGCAACGGTGGCGACCCACTTCTTCCCCGGCGGCATCAGGTGTGTGTTCAGCCGTAAGAGCGGGACGGTTACGCTCGAACGCCGTGGCAGGGTGGTGGATGTCTTCCCTTTCGACAGTGGCGGCGACTCGGACGACCGCAGGGCTTTACTGCTCGAAGTGGGGAGGATAGCGCGACGTAAATTCTTCTTCGGTACCGTTTCCCGTACCGTCTGCCGGAAATTGAAGCGAATACGTGCGGGTTATTACGAAATAAAGTTCATTACCAAATAAATATTTAAGGACTATGATAAACAAAACAGGACAACAGATCGAGAAAGACATTTTCAGAATGTTCCGCGAAAGCGGTATTCCCGCACGTCTCCGGGGCGGGGTTTACAGATATGGGATGCGCCCGAAGGATTCCGCGGCCGAGGATGCGGTGGTCAGGTTCACCGGCGGCGTCCCCGACCGGATACAGACAGGCTCGGCGACGATAAACATTTATGTTCCGGGCGTGGATGTCTACGGCGACGGTATTGTCAGGTGCGACAACGAGCGTTGCGAGGATATAGAAGTGGCGGTTAACGGATGGATCAACTCCCTTACCTCCATCAGGCATGGATACAGGCTGGCGCTGGAGCGCATAGTGGCCACCGAGAGGGAGCCCGAATCGGGACAATACTTCGTGGCCGTGAGGCTGAAATGTTTTTTGATAACGTTTTAAAATAATGCTTTATGAAAATTACGGCTGAATACTTTACCGAGAGGGAATTTGAGAATTGCTCTCCGGCCTGTTCGCTGCAGGATATGCGGCAGGAGACCATGAACCGCCTCGATGAGGCGCGTCGGATAGCGGGCATACCGTTCGTGCTGAGCAGCGCCTACCGGAGCAGCGCATGGGATAAGGAGCGTGGGCGCAGCGGCACGGGAGCCCATACGCTGGGATGTGCTGTCGACATACGGTGCGCGAGCGATGCCGCGAGATGGAAAATAGTCGATGCGCTAATCGCCGCAGGGTTCGAGCGTATAGGCATAGCTAAAACATTTATCCATGCCGACGACTCGGATATGCATTCGCAGCGAGTGGTATGGGTTTACTGAATCGACAGTTGATAATTGACAATGAAAAAATACCTTATCATAGTGGTTGTTGTGCTGGCGGGCGGATTGTTTGTCAGTGTGAGGAGTTGCCGGAAGGCTGTGGATGAGTGCGACCGCTTCGAGTCCGACAGGCGGGCGCTGCTCGAGAATGTCGTCTATTTTCGCACGAAGGACAGTCTTTCGGCGGCGGGTGTGGAGAGACTGCAGCTTACCAAACGCGAGCTCGAAAGCCGCAATGCCGAACTTGCGGGGACGATAAAAGATCTTGGTGTGAAGATACGTCGGCTCGAATCGGCCGCCACCAACGTAAGCCGTACAAGCGTGAATATAAGCGCTCCGGTGCGCGATACCGTTGTCATTGTCGACTCGGTATTCGTGCCTGCCAGAACATTCGACTGGCGTGATGCGTGGATGTCGGTTTCGGGAACCGTGACCGATGCCGGCGTCAACTGCAGCGTGCGCAGTGTCGACACCCTCGTGCAGGTCGTACACCGTGTGCCGCGCAAATTTCTCTTTTTCCGTTGGGGCACCAAGGCGATCAGACAGGAGGTCGTCTCGCGCAATCCCCACACGGAGATCGTATATACGGAGTACGTGGAGCTGAAGAAATAGACCGGCTTCAGGGCGATATCCGGGAAGACACGATATAAGATAAAAAAACGGGGCTGACCCCGAATAATTTTAGGTAAACCGGAAGTCGGGTTTGGAGAATCGCGCAAATTGATTTATATTTGCACCCGCTTAAGTTCTTTTAGACTTGGGTCACGGTCCGGAGAGATGGGTGAGTGGCTTAAACCAACAGTTTGCTAAACTGTCGTACGGGTAACTGTACCGGGGGTTCGAATCCCCCTTTCTCCGCCATGTTTTTAAAAATGCCGCTTTCAGCGGCATTTTTCATTTGCAAAAAAGCCTGTCCGATCTATTTGTAAGGCAACGGCTCCAAAGGCAACATTAAGGCGGCCGATGGAATTTCCATCGGCCGCCTTAATTTATTATTCGGTTTATTACTGGGCTGCGGGCTTGTGTCTTAGAACCATCCGGTTTTTAGATGTCGTTTCCATTTTTCGGCCGCAGCACTCCTTATCCACGTTACTCGACAACGTACACGATCCGGAAGCCGGTGTATGCGAAAGTCATAGTCTGGAATTCGAATTCACGGTAAGCCGAGCGGCAGTACTGTGCCATATCGTAGAAGCAACCGCCTTTACGTATTTTACGGCCATCCAGATTATTGCCCACGGGGTCGGTGGCCGGATCACCTGCGTTGTCGCTGCCGTAGTTGGTGTCGTACCAGTCCGAAACCCATTCGTGCACATTGCCGTGCATATCGTACAGACCGTAGCCGTTGGGATATGCATAACTACCCACCGCAACCGGCTCATCGAGGGCAATCGCTTCGTAATCTTCGTATTCGCCGCCGCGTGCCACGTCATAGGGGAACCAGCCGAAGAAGTTCGCCATTTCAGACGTCAGCTTCGTTCCGTCGCCTATACCGAAAGGTTTGGCTTCCACTCCGCCGCGTGCGGCATACTCCCACTGAGCCTCGGTAGGCAGGCTGCCGCCTGCATATGCCGCGTATTCGACCGCGCCGTACCATGTTACCCATCCGGCAGGATAATCTTCATAACCCTCGGCGGGGCTCCACGAGCCGTTTTCCCATATAACGCCGAAGCCGGGAGCTATGGCGGCGGGCATTCTGCTGTCATAGATCATTATCTGTCCGTCATTTTCACCCCAGGTACATATGGCAGCCGTTTCACCGTTTGCAGTTGTGCCTGTAACCTGCTTGTCGTTAAGGAATGCGGCATACTGGGCGTTGGTGATCTCGTATTTGCCTATGTAGAAATCCTTGGTCAGCGTTACTTCGTGCTGTACTTCGTTGTTCGCCCTCGGGTCGAACTCTCCGTTCTGGCGGTTGGGTTCGTCCTCCGGCGATCCCATGAGGAACGTACCTCTGCGTATCTTCACGGTCTCGATACCGAATTCCTCTCCGGGGTTTGCGGCCGTTTCAAACTCAGCCTTGACGGTTACATCTCCGGCTGGCATGACGAACGTGGCGGGGTTGGCTTCGGCGTCGGGAAGGAATTCTATCGCTCCTTCACCGACGACACTCCATTTCACGAACTCGTATCCATCGTCCTCGGTTGCGGTAAGGGTGACCTGTGTGCCTTCTGTGGTTTCCACGCTGGCGGCAGGGGTGCCTTCGGCTATACTGGCCACGGCATCGCCGCCGTCGGCCGATTCAACGGTTACGGTATAATAATCGACGGCAGGCTCACCGACGGTCAGCTTCGCGACCCCGGATGCCACCCCGTCTATTGTTACGGTAAAGTAGTACAGTCCCGTTACGGCTTCGGCATCGGCGGTCATGGTTACGGTGGCCTTGTTGCCCGCGACTTCGCTTACCGAGGGAACAATACCTGCGGGCTGTATTCCCGCAGCAGTTCCGTCGGATGAGGTATACCATTTTATGATTCCCTCGCTGCCGTCGGCAATATGTTCCGTTGTAACATCGAAAGTGACTTCGCCGCCTTCGCCTTCGACGATGTCGCCGTTCTGGACAGCTATTTTTACGGTCTTGACTGCCGATTCGTCGTCCGGTTTACAGCCCGACATACTCATTGCAAAAACGCCTGTCAGCGTGATGGCAAGGATCTTGAAAAGATTTTTCATAGATGGGATTGATTTAATGGGTTGATATACAATATAATTTATGTTATTTCATTAAGGGTGCGAATTTTGAAGCCTGTTCTCAAACGGGTGTTGTCGAACAGGCTCCAAGCGCATAACCCCTTATTCAGGGAACGAAAGTAACCCGAATAAAAACAAAAAAGTTGATACTATAATAAAAAATGAGTACGGGATCCGCGCCGGCTTATTTTTTAGATTTCGGCAGAACCTCTCTCTTCAGGCGGCTCAGATATGGTTGATTGACGCCTATGTACGATGCGATGACTTTATTGGACACCACTTTCAGTATGTCCATACGGTTTTCGATAAGCGCTATGAAACGTTCTTTGGCGGTTCCGCTTATTATTGACACTTTCATTTCCTGGCACCAAAGCTGGTCGAAGGACATTCTCAGTATCCAGTTTTTAAAGTCGCCTGACAGGTCGAGCAACTCGTCGAACTTTGCCTTGGAAACTTTCAGGACAACCGATTCGCCGCACGATTCATATTGAAAAAAGGAGGCGAGACCCTTGTAATAACAACGATAGGAGATTATAATATTCCCCGGAGTGCTGAAGGCGAATGTCTTCTCCCTGTCTCCGTCGAAATAGGCGAAACGGATGATACCCTCCTTGAGGATATAAACATTGCTGTCCAGTTTGCCGTACGGAATGAGCGACTCTTTGCTTTTCAGACGCACTTCGGTCGCCATACCGAGAAACCTGTCCATGGTTTCGTCCGACATTTTGTAATCGCAAACATTATTTAATTGCTTTTTCAGCGTTTCCATATCACTCATCGAGTCTATCCAAAATGTAAATTTACTCATAAATATTCCTATTAACAAGTGAAAATAGATTTTTCCGCGGCGGGGATGGTTATTCGACGGGGAATTCGTACCTTTGTTCGTTCTGTCCGGCGGTATGACACACGCCGGAAAGTGAAATGTTTAATATACATATAAGCATATGATCGAAAGATACAGCAGGCCGCAGATGCGCGCCGTTTGGACCGAACAAAAGAAGTTCGAAGCATACCTCAAAGTGGAGATCACGGCCGCCGAAGCATGGAGCGAGATGGGCGTCATCCCTGCCGCCGACGTTAAGAAACTTTGGGATAATGCCGCCTTCGACATAGACCGTATCAGGGAGATAGAGCTCCAGACCCACCACGACATAGTGGCGTTCACCCGTGCGGTGAGCGAAACGTTGGGTGAGGAGCGCAAGTGGGTGCATTACGGACTGACGAGCACCGACGTTGTCGATACGGCCAACGGATACCTTGTAAAACAGGCCAACGAAATACTCCTTCAGGATATAAAGGATTTCCTCGCCGTGCTGAAGAAGCAGGCGCTCCGGTTTAAGGATACCCCCTGCATAGGCCGCACGCACGGCATCCATGCCGACATTACGAGTTTCGGCCTCAAGTGGGTGCTGTGGCACGAGGAGATGACCCGCAACCTCGACCGCTTTCAGAGGGCTTCACGCGACGTTGAGGTTGGCAAGCTGAGCGGCGCCGTCGGCAATTTTGCCAACATTCCGCCCTTCATTCAGGACTACGTGTGCGGCAAGCTGGGCATAGCGAGCGCCAACGTTTCCACCCAGGTTATCCAGCGCGACCGCCATGCCTATTATATGGCCACCCTCGCCGTCATAGCCGCCACTCTGGAGCAGATGGCGTTCGAGATACGCAACCTCCAGCGTACCGAAGTCCACGAAGTGGAGGAGTCGTTCGGCAAGGGACAGAAGGGTTCCAGCGCTATGCCCCACAAGCGCAACCCCATAAGCAGCGAGAATATTACAGGCTGCGCCCGCGTAATGAGGGGCTATATGTTGGCGTTCTATGAAAATGTGGCACTGTGGCACGAACGCGACATTTCGCATTCGGCCACCGAGCGCATTATCCTTCCCGACGCGACCATGCTGCTCGACTATATGCTGACGCGCTTTAAGGGCGTGCTGGAGAACCTTACGGTATTCGAGGAGGTGATGTGCGACAATATATACCGCACACGCGGAGTGATATTTGCGCAGAGGGTGATGAACGCCCTTATCGAAAAGGGACTCGCCCGCGAGACGGCTTACGATACCGTTCAGCCCATAGCCATGCGCGCCATGAGCGAGGGCAGGGACTACCGTTCGCTGCTTGGCGAAAGCCCCGAAGTTATGAAATACCTCACCGCGGACGAACTCGACGGCTGCTTTACGCTCGACTATTACATGAAGAACGTGGGGCATATTTATTCGCGGGCAGGAATTGAGTAAATGGAAAATTGAAAATGAAAAGAAAGGAAAAAGGAGAGAAAAATAAACTGTTGTCAGGCTATTTTTAATTTTCAATTTTCCATTATAATAAAAACGTAAGTCAATGAGCAGGTTAATCATAGTCGGCACACAGTGGGGCGACGAAGGTAAAGGCAAGATCACCGATTATTATGCGCAGGGCGCCGACGTGGTGGTACGCTATCAGGGCGGCAACAACGCGGGGCACACCATCGCGTTCGACGGGAAGAAGTTCGCGTTGCAGAGCATCCCGTCGGGGATCTTCAATCCGCATATCAAGAATGTCATGGCGAACGGCATGGTGATAAATCCCGTATCGGTAGTAGCCGAATTGGAGACGCTACGCGAAAAGGGCGTGACCGATTTCCGGCTTTTCATATCCGACCGTGCGGCGGTGGTTATGCCTTATCATCCGGTGCTCGACGGCGCTTACGAGGATCGCAAGGGCGGAAAGTTGATAGGAACCACCAAGAAGGGCATAGGCCCCGCATACGCCGACAAGTACGACCGTACCGGTATTCGCATGGGCGACCTGCTCGATGCGGAGTATTTCGCCGAAAGATTGCGCGATGCGCTGGAGATCAAAAATATGGAACTGTCCATGCTCGGCTTGCAGACTTTCGATTTCGATCGGGTCTATGAGCAGTATATGGAACTCGGCCGCAGGCTCGGCACATATATCTGCGACACGTCGGTACTGATAAACGGCGAGATAGAGAAGAATTCGAAGATACTGTTCGAGGGGGCGCAGGGCGTTATGCTCTGCATCGACCACGGCACATACCCCTACGTCACCTCTTCGAGCCCCACGGCGTCGAGCATACCACAGAATACGGGCATCGCACCCCGCTATGTCGATAACGTGCTGGGAGTGTGCAAGGCCTACACAACAAGGGTGGGCGAGGGGCCGTTCCCGACAGAACTCGACGACGACACAGCACACTACATCCGCGAGCGGGGACATGAATACGGTACCGTGACCGGACGCCCGCGCAGGGTGGGCTGGCTCGATACGGTCATCCTCAACCATACGCGCCGTGTGAGCGGTGTAAATTACCTGTCGCTGATGCTTTTCGACGTACTTTCGGGGCTCGGCACGGTGAAGATATGCACGGGCTACGAGTTGGACGGCCGTGTGGTAAACACCGTTCCTTCGACGATCCCGGCATTCTCGCGCTGCAAGCCCGTCTATGTGGAACTTCCGGGCTGGAAGGAGGATATCACCGGTGTCCGCAGTTTCGACGAACTTCCGGCCAATGCAAAAGCATATGTCCGCAAAGTTGAAGAACTGACCGGTATGGAGGTCGCGGTACTTTCGGTAGGCCCAGACCGCCTGCAAACGATAATCCTTAAAGAGGTGTTTTAGTTACATAACGTGAGTTCGGGATAAAAAAACATGAGTTCGACGAATTCGTCGAACTCATGTTTTTTGGCATCATTACCTGTTTTTTTAACGTGAGTTCGGGATAATAAAAACCATATATTTTCTTGTTTTACAAGCTATTGCTAATAGTTTTTCTTATTCCGAACCCACGTTGGCGGCTTTTAAAAGCCGCCAACGTTTTCGATCACCCCTCCCCAGCCCTTCCCTAACCGTAGGGGAGGGAGTGGTCGCGGCCTACTGCCGCTCCGGAACAGGTCTGAGTTCGGGATAAGCGCAGCTTATTCCGAACTCAGGTTATTTTACTTCGCAGACAATTTTGGTGAGCAACTTTTGCAGTCCGTATTCCAGCCCGTTTATCGGGTATTCGTAACTCGCCCCGGTGCGTTGCAGGCCTTTTTCGGCGATGAATGCCTCCATGTCGGCATAGAACTCATCCATCAGGTCGTCGTTGCCCTGAAAATAGCCGGTCACCTTCCGTCCTGCCGGGATGGTCGTTCCGGTTATATCGGCGCCGTTGCCCGTTACGGGTACGGCCACGGCGATACCCACCGTGACCGTCGTGCTTTCGGTAACCGATCTCATGTAGGGCGTATCGGCAGGCGTGAGACCTTTGTCGTGCATATATTTTTCCAGCTTGTAGATACTGTCACCGAAAAATCCGTCGACATCCTGCGGTACGACGCTCTTTTCTATTACGAGCACATTTTGCGCTCCTGTCTCTGTTATTTCAAACGGCGAGATCTGCGGCATAAACTTTAATTTCCAAATTTTCAAATAACCACCTTCCCGTTAAGTATCATCCCGGCGGTCAGGGAACTGCCATAGGCGTAAGGAATGAACTCCAACGACGGTACCGGTTTCGTGACGATCAGGTCGGCGCGCTTGCCCACGGTGATAGATCCGTGTGTCCGGTCGAGCCCCATGGCGTAGGCGCCGTTCTGTGTGGCGGCGTTGATGGCCTCCTGCGGGTTCATTTTCATCTTCACGCACGCGAACGAAAGCATCAGCTTCATGTTGCCCGATGGCGAGGAACCGGGATTGAAGTCCGATGCCAGCGCCACTCCCAGCCCCGCGTCGATCATCCTGCGGGCGGGCGGATACTCCATTTCGAGGAAGAACGCCGCTCCCGGCAGCAGGGTAGGCATGGTGCGTGAGCCGAGCAGCGCTGCTATCTCTTCGTCGCCCGTGAATTCGAGGTGATCGACCGACAGCGCGTCGTAGGCCACTCCGACCTGTATGCCTCCCGAGGCGGCCAGTTCGTTGGCGTGTATCTTGGGTCTAAGGCCGTACTTCGCGCCGCATTCGAGCATTTTAGCCGTCTCATCCACGGTGAAGAACCCGCGGTCGCAGAAAACATCGATGAAGTCGGCCAGCCCTTCGGCGGCCACCGCAGGTATCATCTCCCTGCATATAAGGTCTACATATTCGCCCTGATGCCCTGCGTAATTACGCGGAACGGCGTGCGCGCCCAGGAACGTGGAACGTATTGTCATGGGAGAGTTTTCCCTAAGCCGCCGTATGACTCTAAGCATCTTGAGTTCGTCTTCAGTCGAGAGACCGTAGCCGCTCTTTATCTCGACGCTTCCGGTGCCGGAGAGCATCATCTCCGCGAGGCGCGGCACGGCCTGATCGTAGAGTTCCTGTTCTGTGGCCGTGTGGAGCCTGTCGGCCGAGTTGAGGATGCCGCCGCCGCGTCGGGCTATCTCCACGTAGGAAAGCCCGTTAAGCTTATCGACGAACTCACCCTCGCGGCTACCGGCATAGACTATGTGGGTATGGGAATCGCAGAACGCGGGGAGCACCACACCGCCCGCAGCATCGACAACCTCGTCGGCTCTTTCGGACGTGAGATCCTCCATACGCCCGAATGTCGTGATAACGCCGTCGCCGGCAATGAGCCAGGCGTTCTCGATTGTGCGCAGCTCTTTCATCGCCGCACCCGTCACCCTGTCGCACCCCGGCTCGGCGATCCCAGCCAAAGTCCCTATATTTTTAATTAACAACTGCATTTTAAAAATTGAAAATTATACTTTGCTAATTGCTGCTGATGCGCTAATTTTATTGCTTATTTCATTTTCAATTTTCCATTGACAAATCCGACGGATTTGTCGATCAGCGGGTACATTATCACGTCGTCCGATATGAACGGCACCTCTTTGCGGTAAGCGTCGAACAACTTTTCGATGGACGGCGACGATTTCAACGGACGGCGGAACTCCAACGCCTGCGCCGAATTGAAAAGTTCTATGGCGAGTACCCTTTCGGTATTGTTGACCACCCTGAACAGCTTCGTGGCGGCGTTCGAGCCCATGCTCACATGGTCTTCCTGTCCCTGCGACGATGGTATAGAGTCGGCCGAGGCGGGCATACAGAGCCCTTTGCTTTGGCTTACTATCGATGCTGCGGTATATTGCGGTATCATAAAGCCGCTGTTGAGCCCCGGTTTGGCCACCAGGAACGACGGAAGTCCACGGGCGCCCGATATCATTTTATAGGTGCGCCTTTCCGAAATGTTGCTCAATTCGGTGAGGGCTATGGCGAGGAAATCCATCACCAAAGCTATGGGCTCGCCGTGGAAGTTGCCCGCCGAGATGACGGTATCGTCGTCGGGAAATACGGTAGGGTTGTCAGTCACGCTGTTGATCTCCGTGGTTATCACGCTTTCGACATAATCTATCGTGTCCTTTGCCGCGCCGTGTACCTGCGGGATGCACCTGAATGAGTAGGGGTCTTGTACGTGTTCCTTATGGCGGCTTATTATCTGGCTGCCCTTGAGAAGTTCACGGAATGCCTTGGCCGTGTCCAACTGCCCTTTATGCGGCCTCACGATATGCACCGCCTCGGTGAACGGCTCTATGCGACCGTCGTAGGCGTCGAGCGAGAGAGCGCCTATTGTGTCGGCGGCCTGTGAGAGCCTTCTCGCGTTCACCACGCCCCATACGCCGTAGGCGCTCATGAACTGTGTGCCGTTGAGCAGTGCCAGCCCCTCCTTGCTTTGCAGTTCGATGGGCTCCCAACCGAATTTCTTCAATACATCCTCCGCCGCGACCGTCCTGCCTTCGAACTCCACTTCGCCGAGTCCCAACAGAGGCAGGCAGAGGTGGGCGAGGGGAGCGAGGTCACCCGACGCGCCCAGGGAACCCTGCTGGTAAACCACAGGCAGGATACCGTTGTTGAAAAAGTCCATAAGCCTCTCCACCGTACGCACCTGTACTCCGGAGTGGCCGTAAGAGAGCGACTGTATCTTCAGAACGAGCATGAGCCTTACTATCTCCGCCGGAACCCTTTCGCCCGTGCCGCAGGCGTGCGACATGACAAGGTTCTTTTGCAGTGCCGACAATTGATCCTTTTCTATGGATATGTTGCACAACGAGCCGAACCCTGTCGTAACGCCGTATATCGGTACGGGGCTTTCGGTGGCTTTGCGGTCGAGATAGTCGCGGCATTTCTGTATCGCTTTGCGCGAGAGGTCGGAAAGTTCGAGTTTATGATCCCCCATGGCTATTTCGTAAGCCTTCGCAGGGGTAAGATGGTCTGAGGATATTGTGTGGTTCATTTTTAGTTGTGAATTTTTTTTAGTGTGGAGTGTGAAGGGTGGAGTTTGGAGTTGTGGCGTGCTTCGCACGTATATTAGTATAAATCAATTTATAATATAATTGCAAACGTAGTTTGTACCATAACTCCACACTCCACTCTCAAAACTCCACACTATTGTTTTAAAGTTTCTTCAATAAGTTTGTCATCTGCAATATTGGGTATTGTGACGGTCAGGCCGGGGGTGCGTTCCATTTCACGTTTTATGGCGAATATGGCGCCATCGTTGCGTGCCCAGCTGCGGCGGGCGATGCCGTTGTTAACGTCCCACAGCAGCATACCTTCGAGTCTGCGGCGGGCGTCGTCGCTGCCGTCTATCACCATGCCGAAGCCTCCGTTGATCACTTCGCCCCAGCCGACGCCGCCGCCGTTGTGAAGCGACACCCACGTGGCGCCGCGGAACGAGTCGCCGATAACGTTCTGCACGGCCATATCGGCGGTGAACGACGAACCGTCGTATATGTTGGAAGTCTCGCGGTAGGGCGAATCGGTGCCCGACACGTCGTGATGGTCGCGGCCGAGTACTACCGGCGCGCCGATCTCACCGCGCGCTATGGCTTCGTTCATGGCACGCGCTATTTTTATGCGGCCTTCCGAGTCGGCGTAGAGGATACGAGCCTGCGAGCCGACCACCAGCTTGTTCTCTCCGGCCTTCTCTATCCAAAGGATGTTGTCGTCCAACTGTCCCTGTATCTCTTTCGGCGCGGTTTTGCGGATCTCCCGCAAAACTTCGAGGGCTATGCGGTCGGTTGCGGCCAGATCTTCCGGCCTGCCCGAAGTACACACCCAGCGGAACGGCCCGAATCCGTAGTCGAAGAACATGGGCCCCATAACGTCCTGAACATAGGAGTTGTACTTGAACGTCCCGTCTTCGCGCATAATGTCGGCGCCTGCGCGCGAAGCCTCGAGAAGGAATGCGTTGCCGTAGTCGAAGAAGTACATCCCCGCGGCCGACAGTTTGTTTATAGCGGTCACCTGCCTGCGGAGCGATTCACGCACGGCATTCCTGAATTTGTCCGGCTCTTCGGCCATCATTAGGTTCGATTCTTCGTAGGAGAGTCCCGCGGGGTAGTAGCCGCCAGCCCACGGATTGTGGAGCGAGGTCTGGTCGGAGCCCAGGCCCACCTTTATATTGTCATGCGCGAGCCTTTCCCAAAGATCCACGACATTGCCCTGATAGGCCAGCGATACGGTCTCGCCTTGCTCCTGCGCCCTGCGTACGCGGATAATAAGTTCGTCGAGCGAAGAGTAAACCTCGTCGACCCAGCCCTGCGTGTGGCGCTTTTCGACCGCCTTGGGATTTATTTCGGCCGTAATGCTCACCACGCCGGCGATGTTGCCGGCCTTGGGCTGTGCGCCCGACATACCGCCGAGTCCCGACGTCACGAATAGCATACCTTTCATCTCTTTCGCCCGGCCTTCGCGTATCTGTTTGCGGGCGGTGTTCAGAACGGTGATCGTGGTGCCGTGGACTATACCCTGCGGGCCGATATACATGAACGACCCCGCCGTCATCTGGCCGTACTGCGATACTCCGAGTGCGTTGAGGCGCTCCCAATCGTCGGGTTTCGAATAATTCGGTATGACCATACCGTTGGTGACGACCACCCTCGGCGCGTCGGGATGCGACGGGAATAAACCCATCGGGTGTCCCGAATACAACACCAGCGTCTGGCAGTCGGTCATCTCCGAAAGGTACTTCATGGTGAGCCTGTACTGCGCCCAATTCTGGAATACCGCCCCGTTGCCACCATAAGTTATAAGTTCGTGGGGGTGCTGCGCCACCGCCTTGTCGAGATTATTATGGAGCATGAGCATTATGGAGGCCGCCTGTTTCGACACGGCCGGATAGTCGCCTATCGGCCTGGCGAACAATTCATAATCGGGGCGCAGCCGGTACATATATATACGGCCGTACCGCACGAGTTCGTCGGCGAACTCCGCCGCCAACTCTTCGTGGTGCTTTGCGGGGAAGTAACGCAGGGCATTCTTTATAGCCAGCGCTTTCTCCTTGGATGTCAGTATCTCCTTGCGCTTTGGCGCGTGATTTATCTCCGTATCATACGGCTTCGGTGCAGGCAACACATCCGGTATGCCCGCTCTTATGTCGTTTTGGAATTTGGTTATAGTCATTATGTTAATTTTCAAATCTCCAAATTACTCTATCTTTTCATTAACAATTTCAAGAACCTCTTTTTCGAGTCTTTCGGCGTCGCGGGCTATGCGTTCGGCTTCGCCGATGAGTTCTTCGGCAATGCTGCGGTCTTTCAGTCCGGCGGCGTTGATCTTGACGTTGAGCAGGGCGCCGAGTACTGCCGAGCGCGCCATTAGTGCACCCACACCCGCGTCGGATACCGAATTGGGGTTGCCTTCCGAGGCCATTGCGCGAACCAGGGCGAATATTCTTACCGAGGTGCGCATGGTTTTCAGCGGTACCTGCGTGGCGTAAAGTGTCGCGTCCTGCATTGCCTTTGCGCGTGCGGCTTTCTCCTCGTCGGTGCCTTTGGGCATGGCGAACACATCCATTATCTTGTTGAAGGCTGACGTGTCTTCGTCCACCAGCATCAGGAGTTCGCTCATTAGCGCCTGTCCCTTGTCCGCCCAGTCGGAGAATTCTTCCCAGCGGGCGTCCCAGCCGGCCTTGTGCGACGAAAGGTTGGCCACCATTGTGCCGAGCGCCGCGCCCAACGCGCCTGCATAAGCCGAAATGGAGCCTCCGCCCGGTGCGGGCGATTCGCTTGCCGTCTCTTCGGTAAAGCCGCGGCAGGTCATGTCTATGAGTTTACGGCTCTTGTCTTCGGCGGCGAGGAGGTATTCTATTACTTTCTCCTCCGGTTTAAAGGGGTTCAGGTCGTCGAGCCCCATACTCTTGACGGCTATTTTTATTATCTCGCTCTCCGATACTCCGGTTGAGCGTTGTTGCTTGCGCAGGAAATATTTGCCCGCCTCTATGAGTGCGCTTTTCGGAACGAGGCCGACTATTTCAGTGCCCGTTACCCTCACGCCGCGTTCGGCCGCCGCGCGTACCACTTCGTCGAATGCCACATGGAGCGGGGTGGCATTGATGTCGGTTATGTTCATCGACACCTGCGCGATGCCGTATTCGTCGATGTACCAGCCGATAGCCTTGGTGCCCTTCAGCGTGCCGGGGATCATTACCGGTTCGCCGTTCTCGTCCTTGATCGGCTTTCCTGCGGGCGAGCCGCCCTCGCGCATGGGACGTCCCTTTTCGCGCACGTCGTAAGCTATGGCGTTGGCGCGTCGGGTGGAGGTGGTGTTGAGGTTGAAGTTCACGGCTATGAGGAAGTCGCGCGCACCCACCACCGTGGCGCCGCTTCTGGCCGCCTGCTCGGTGTAGTGGCCGGGGCCGAAATCGGGAGCCTCGCCCGGCATGGATATCCTTTTCTCAAGCCCTTCGTACTCACCTTTGCGGACTACGGCGAGGTTGCGACGTTCGGGAGTGAAGGCCGCCGCCTCGTAAGCATATGTAGGTATATGGAGTTCGTCGTATATGCGCTGTGCCAGCGTGCGCGCTATGGCGGCGCACTCTTCGAGCGTGATGCCGGCCACGGGGATTATGGGGAGAACGTCGGTCGCACCTATCCTGGGGTGGGCGCCTTTGTGCTGCCTCATGTCGATAAGTTCCGACGCCTTTTTCACTCCTTGGAAAGCCGCTTCCGCGACAGCTTCCGGAGAGCCGACGAATGTCACCACAGTACGGTTGGTGGCCGCTCCCGGGTCTACGTCGAGCAGCCTTACGCCCTCGACGGAGGATATGGTGTCGGTAATTGCCTTGATAACATTTTTATCGCGCCCTTCACTGAAATTGGGGACGCACTCCACAAGCCTTTTATTCATGACCTTACAATAATATTATATGTTTTTTAACTTACAAAGATAGGGAAAAAAACGTGGAATACGCCGCCAGCGCCATGTTTTATTCACAGGTTGCCGGATTCCCCGAAGCGATTTATCATTTGTTAAAAAAAGCGAACCAATTCCCGTGAATTACCATTCGTTTGAAAACAATACGCTATGTTTGCATATTACTACGCCACACATGTGTATCCACTAAAATTTAAAGATCATTATGAAAAAGCAATTATTTTATTCGGCCCCTGTAGTCGAGATCATTGAAGTTGCCATCGAGAGCGGCATCGCCGAAAGCAGCGTCATTACGCCTGGTACTCCGGGAGAAGTTATCTACGATCCCGACCAAGACAACTACGATTTCTAACCCTCTAACATTGAATCTAAATGAAGAAAATTAAACTTGCCGCATTCCTTATGCTTGGCGCATTGGGACTGGCCGGATGCCAGAGCGAGACAGTTAACGGTATCAGCGAAGTAAAAGAGCAGAAGCTCTCCATCACGGCGCAAAGTGCCATGGCCTCTGCTGACGGCTCTACCCGCACCATACTCGAAGGCGACAAGGCCTCCGGGTTCCACACACTCTGGGAGCAGACCGACAAGCTGGGCGTCTATACCTACAATCCCGACGCGGCATCCTCGTCGCTGACCAGGAACGCCGAATTCGGCATCACCTCGATCACTAACGGCGTAGCCACTTTCGAGGGCAGCATCAGCTACGACACCGCCGCCCGTACCTACGACCTCTACGCCTACTATCCGAGGAGCGCGTCCAACAACGGCGCCTACAATGCGGTAAACGTTGCTCTCGCCCCCACTCAGACCATGCCTGCCAACGGCACCCACGACCCGGCCAACGACTTCATGGTCTCCCTTCCGCGTCAGATAGAGGTAGCCGGAGGTGAAGTCCTCAATGCCTCCATCGACGACTTCGAATTCCGGTATATGGTCGGGTTCATGAACCTTACAATTGACGAAATTACCAACGCGGCCGTTTCCTCCACCGACATCGTCGAGAGCGTAACCATATCGGCAAGGTCTTCCAAGAACTTGACACAGCTTACCGGCGAAGAGTTCAGGCTCAACCTCACCGACGGCTCGTGGGTATGTATGTCGGGTTGGAACCATGTCAAGGTCAACCTTCCCGCGGGCGTTACTTTGGGCGAACTCGACGCATGGGGATTGGTCAGTCCGTTCGCCGCCGAAGAACTGACGTTCCTCATCGCCACCGAGACTTACACCATCGAGAAGAAAGCCACGGCCGAACAGCTTCGCGGCGATTTCACTATCGAGGCGGGACAGATCAAGACCTTCAATATGGACATCGACGACGACTGCACGATCACCCAGACGGGCGTTGCCGGCAACATAACGTTCACCCGAGCCAGCCTCAACCGCTATTACAACGCAAGGAACATCACATTGCGCTTCCGCGCCGTGAACGGCAGCGGCAACGGCTACGAAATGAACCTCGACGTATATCCCGGAGCCATGGACATGAGCTCGTCGGTCGAGTATCTCGACCTGCCTGCCACCACCTACTATTTCGAGAACACCGCCATCGCCAATACCGTCGGCCTTAACCAGCAATACACCAATATCATCAATGTCGTCAACGGCGGTTACGGCAATATGCACACGCTCATAGGCGGCACCATGACCATCGAGGGCGACCATACCGGTTATAGCATGACTTTCGAACTCATCCTCGTGGGCGGCGACAGGATATCGGCCACCTACAACGGGCCTCTCAACATACCGAACCCGAATTACGTACCGCCCGCCCAGGACATAGACCTCGGCACCCTCGACGTGTTCCTCCACATGGGCTACCAGACCGACTCTTTCGGCGACGGCACCGTCGATCAGTGGTCTGTTGCAATGGGCAACACGGGTACCTTCCTCGAATTCGGCTATTACAAAGGTTCGGGCTGGGTATTCGAGTCCAACATATACGCCGAAGCATTCAGCGGCGCACCGTTGACGGGCACCTATACGATCAACGACACGGCGGAGCCGGGTACCGCGCTTGCGGGCACGGACAGCTTTACAGGTTCGTGGATCATCAATTATAATTACAGCTCTATCATGGAGGAGTGGAAGCTCGTGTCGGGCACCATCACGTCGAATTTCTCAGACGGCGTATATACCATCGATATAGATGCCGTAACTAGCAACGGTTCGGCCGTTACCGGCACGGCCATTGGTTACATAGAGCCCGAGCACGCAACCACCGCCATGAGTATGCCCGGAAGAGTACGATAAGTCAAACACATTAAAAATAAACCAAAATGAAGAATAATAATTATGTTGCTCCCGCGATGTCGATCGTCTCGGTAGAGCTCGAAAACGGTATTGCGCAGAGCGTTGCTCCCGCAGGTTACGGCGCCCCGGGCGCGGCAGGCGCAGCAGGCGACGAAAGCGGTTCGACGAATTGGTAGTCGCTGTCAATTATTTAAAAATCAAGATATTCACGAAAAAATGAAAAAATTAGTTTACATAGCAAGCGCGGTACTGTTAGTATCTGCCCTTGCAGGATGTGCCCAAAACGAAAAGGCGCAGGCCATCGAAACAAAAACACACGTATCCCTCACCGCAGGCATCGCCGGCAACGACGGCACCAGGACGGACTTCTCGGACCCCGCCGCCCCGAAATGGTCGTCGAACGACGCCATCGGCGTACACTTTACCCAAACAGACATCATCGACAACCACTACAGGCTGACAAGCGAGTTGAGGGACGGCGGCAACACGGCGACATTCTCCGGCGACGTCAATCTGGCCGAGGGCCAATACACCATCTACGGCTACTACCCGCACGGCGAGTTCGGCGAAGAGACCAACAACTATGCAACTGCCAAGATAGAGGTTCCGGCGGTTCAGCGCCCCACGGCAACTTCGTTCGACCCCGCGGCCGACGTAATGGTGATGCTGCCCATAACCCACAACCACAACGGTGAGGACATCGTTCACGACGGTCTTCAGTTCAAGAGGGTGTTGGGTATGCTTAAATTCATCCTCGACAGCGAGGAGTTGAACGGCGAAGCTATCCAAAACCTCACCTTCACGACCGACGCAGGCATCGAGCTTGCCGGGCTCGGTAACTTCGACCTCGCAGAGGGCACATTCGTCGAATTTTACGAGGGCGAAACGACTGTTGCGGCCAAGCCTGAAAATGTATATGCCAACGGCACCGACGCCATTATGCTCTGCGTTCCGGCGGTGAACATCCCCTCCGGAACCACACTGACCATCATGGGCGAGACCGAAGGTTTCACGTTCAAAAAGACGAAAACCCTCGAAGGCGATATCACGCTCGAAGCAGGGAATTGGCACACGATGAACATCACTCTGGCCGGTAGCGACATCACGACCAAAGCATCCGCCCCGCAAGCGCCCGCCGAGGCCAAAACCACCAACATCTGGGAAGTGGCGGTTGCCGGCGGAATCCAATTCTGGAGCGACGTCATCAACATGCCCGCCTGCAACAAGGACACTTTCAACAGTTACAGCGCCGACTGCCGCAACAATTGGGAACCCAACGGTTACTACTACTCATGGTGGTATGTCAGGGACAACGGCGCCGCATTATGCCCCGCCCCCTGGAGCGTACCCACCGTCGATGACTTCGTCGCACTCGACATTGCACTCGGAGGTATCGGTTCGTACCAGATCGACAACGCACTCAGAGGTGAATATACGGGAAGCAGGTGGGGCGGCCAATACGGCGGCTACGTCAACAACAGGAACCCCGAGTCCGTCGATATTCAGGGCAACTATTGGTCGCGGTCGGTGAACCCCGACGCCCCCATCACCTACCCCGCCAACGGCAGCTACGGCGAGAATATATACGTCATGCAGATCACCTCCTCTTCCGGCGTTGTTGATCCGATGAGCTATGGCTACATAGGCCGCGGCTACAATGTACGCTGCGTCATAAACAGCTAACCACTCCGCAGGAATGAAAAAATTGCGATTAACCTGCCTCGCGGTTCTCGCGTTCATGCTCTGCTTTGCGGTTTCGTGCGACAAGCCGCCCGTTACTGTAGCGCCCGAAACATTGGACGCACCCGCCGGGCTCGAAACCGGAACACTCACCGCCACCACCGCCGAACTTTCGTGGACGGTAGTTACCGAAGCCGAAAAGTACGAGGTCGAGATCAACGGCATGGATGCCGCGGAGGTTAACACCGCCGCCTACCAGGCCACGGGACTCACTCCCGAAACCGAATACACATGGCGTGTACGGGCTCTCAAGGGCGGCCTTGAGAGCGACTGGGTGTCGGGCCCCACATTCACCACTCCGGAAGATGGCGGAGGCGAGCCAACGCCTCCGCCCCCTCCCGCCGGGCTCGAAGTTACGGAAATATCCTTCAGCGGTGCGCTGCTCTCATGGCAGCATGCCGACGCCGACTCCCACGAAGTGGTGATAGACGGCGGCGAAGCCATCCCCGTTACGGGACTCAGCTACCGTGCTACCGGGCTGGAGCCGGTAACCACCTACTCCTGGAAAGTCCGCTCATGCAGGGACGATCTGTGGAGCGAGTGGGAAGAAGGCGGCGACTTCACCACCGGCGAGGTGGTGGTCGGGCCGCTGACGCTCTTCAACGACGGCGCCCAATACCTCGGCGACGTGATATTCGGCGAAGGCACGGAGAACGTCGTGCTGAACTTCCTCGATGTCGATCCCTACGGCGGCGAAGTCGATGCCACCCAGATCGTGCTCGATATCATCACCACGACCATGGACAACCATCCGACGATAGAGTTTTTCAACCTTCCCGCCGGAACGTATGAGATAAACGATACTTTCGGCGTGAACACCATCGCCGTCGGCGACCACACCTACATGCAATCCATCGTGGGCGGTTTCCCGGCAGGGCGCTGGGCGATCGAAGGGGGCACCATGACCGTCGCGGGCGACAATACCGGCTACACCATGACATTCGAACTGCTGCTCGAAGGTGGCAGGATATTGGCCGAGTACAACGGCACCCTGCCGCTGGAGAACCCCTACTACCTGCCGCGCTACGGCGAGGTGATGGATTTCGGCACCATGACCCATATCTTCACCGCCAACTATTACAACAATGTTTTCGGTGATCTGACGGTCGATTCGTGGGTGCTGTCGGCGGTAACCAACGCCAACATCATGCCCGGAACCGAGGACGGCTGGCTGTTCAACGCACAATTGCTCACGCACTTGAACCGCGGACGTCCGCTGCCCGACGGCGAATACACCGTCAGCGACTCTATGCTTCCGTGGACGGTACTGCCCGGTGTTTTCAACGAACAGGAGGGCACAAGGGACGGCCTGTGCATTGTCCGCGCCGAAGGCGGCCAACTCATGCGCCCCGTCTATCCCCTCACATCGGGCAAGCTCACCACGTCCAGTTCCGGAGGCGTCTATACGATAGTTGTCGATGCATTTACCTCCGACGGCCTCAACGTCAAAGGCACCATACAGGGCACATTCCCATAACCGCCCCACCCATTTAATAATGTTTGCTAAGTAGCTACGGGACGCTTGGGCGTCCCGTAGCTACTTTTCATACCGCCGTCATGAGAGATATTCCGATCAATGCAACCGACGCTGCGAGTGAGAGCGGAGGCAGCAAGCTGACTATGCCGAGACGCGAGGAGGAACCGGGGAACGAAGGAAGACGGGCATCTTTTTGCCCGTCAACAGACCACCTTGCAATAAAAATACAGTAGTTTTATAAGGCGATTTTAAAGAATATAAGGTAGCTCCCTCGTCGCTGCGCTCTGTCGGGATGATACAAACGCTTTGCGTTTGAATATGGTAATGATGCAGAAAATATGGTGTGTAGAAACTGAGAGGTTGTTTAAATATTCTTGTCGAAGTTACGTTAAAATACTGAACACAAAACACTGAATGCAAAATTATTAGATACCGTAAATCCGAATTTATCGTAATTATTCGGAAAACAGGCAGAGGGAGTTAAGCTATTTTAACTCGTTTTGTGAAAAATCGTTTTATTTTGTAATAAAGTTTACCGACCCTGAAATTTATGAGAAAAGAACGACTACTCCGGTTTTTATTTACAGCGTTATTTTGCTATCTGCTCAGTGCAGGCGCTTATGCCGTCCCCGCAGCTCCATGGCCGATGAAGGTCGGGCTTCCCGACGGAACGTCCATCACTATCAAGATGACGGGCGATGAATTTTTTATGACCACCACCACCATCGACGGATACAATATAATTATGTCGGAGGACGGTTATTATTACTATGCCCGGGATGCGGGCGGGCGGTTGGTATCGACCGGGGTCAGGGCCAGAGACCCGGAACGCCGCACAGCCGAAGAGCGCGCGGCGCTGTCCAGCGCACTTGTGGGTGTTCCCGTATGGGCTTCGTCGGCTTCGCAGGCTTCGCCTTTGCGCCGCACCATGGGGAATGGCGAAAAGGCGATCCCCCAGCGCGACAGGGATTTGAAGCGGGCGGCCATGAATTCGGGTGAAAAGTTCAAAACGCTGGTGATCCTCGTGAATTTTCAAGACAAGAAATTCTCGAATTCCAACCCTCCGTCGGCCTTCGACGATCTCCTCAATAAACACCTTTACAGCCATGATCTCTCTACGGGGAGCGCCCGCGATTACTTTGTGGATAACTCCAACGGCCGCCTGGATCCGCAGTTCGACGTGGTCGGGCCTTATACCGTTTCCCAAAATCACGACTACTACAAGTGGAACAACGGGGATGGAAAGTTCTATGAGATGATCGCGGAGGCTGTCTTGCTTGCTGATCCCGATGTGGATTTCAGCCAGTACGCCGACGGCGATACAGCCCGCGGCATATATGTTTTCTTTGCAGGTGAGTCCAGCATGACCACTTCGATATGGCCGCACAAGTGGGCTTTGGAGGATTCCCCCTACGGGCGCCCCATATTCTGCGACGGGAAAAGGGTTTCGATGTATGCTTGCAGCGGCGAGTGCGAAGAGAACGACCCTTATATGCGGTCGCGAATAGGTAATTTCTGTCACGAATTCGGCCACATATTAGGCTGGCCTGATTTTTACGATACTGATTATGATGCTAACGGCCAGAGTGTCGCCACGAGCGTTTACTCGTTAATGGATATGGGGTGCAAGAATAACCGCCTCAGAACCCCGCCCGCTTCCACCGCCATGGAACGCTGGCTGGCGGGTTGGCTCGAACCGACGCCGTTGACGGCCGGCGGGGAGTACACTCTGAAGCCTGTTACCGAAGATGAAGCATACATTATATATACAGGTGTCGCAAACGAATGTTTCCTTCTCGAGACCAGAGGTATTCTATATGCCAACAAGGAGGACGTATGGGAGAAGGGGCTCGCGGCGACGCTGAATCTGTCCAGGACTTTTCCGCAAATGATGGTCTATCATGTGGACAGATCCGATAACAACGTAGCCGGATATTCAGCGTGGGAGCTTTGGGAACACAACGCGATCAATCGTTTCGCCTACCACGAATGCTTAAAAGTCGTCAGGGCGGGCACTGCCAACAATGGATATTGGGGTTATCCGGGGCCGTCCGGGGTCACCTCTCTGTCGAGCGAGAGCAACGTGGAGTTCACGGCGTGGTCGGGAGAAGACATTCCGGCGAGGATATCGAATATTGCGATCAGCGATACGAACATAACTTTCAGGTTCTTTTCTTCGGACGACAATATTACCGTCTCGCTCGACGAGAGCAATATCGAATTATACGATGGCGGCACGGCACAATTGAACGCCACGGTTTCTCCCGACGAATTTTCCGGTCTGGAAGTCGGGTGGAGCAGCACCAATCCCGCCGTGGCGAGTGTCGACGGCAATGGCCTTGTGACGGGTGTGTCGGCCGGCCGTGCGGTGATCACAGCGAAGATCGAAGGCGGGACTGCACAGGCCTCATGCAATATCACTGTAAACCAACTGCTCGTATCGCTCGACAAAGACGCCCTCGAGTTACCTGTCGGTGGCAGCGGTCAGTTGACAGCGACGATCCATCCCCAGACTCCGGGCTTGGTTGTCGAGTGGCGGAGCGGCAATACGT
>QMCE01000201.1_pt1 | contig 28887 bp, 24 predicted proteins | sample 1821851 | NCBI WGS metagenome assembly QMCE01 (sample SAMN09453174, study PRJNA476694) | Termite gut metagenome, whole genome shotgun sequencing project. | isolation source: worker | host: Odontotermes sp. | place: South Africa:Pretoria | collected 2016-01-28 | reverse complement strand
GTTTTTGTGTTGCTCGTCGGTATAATAACGCGAAGAACCTTGGGAAAATTGTGTGTTTTTCGACAAAAAGAGGGTGTGGTAGAACGAAAAATATGTATCTTTGCCCTCCCGAAAGGGTAAAAAGCTGCCGAAAAGCCCGGATGGCGGAATCGGTAGACGCGTTGGTCTCAAACACCAATGGCCGCAAGGCTGTGTCGGTTCGATCCCGACTCCGGGTACCAAAAATCCCTGTCAATCAACTGATTGGCGGGGGTTTTTGTTTTCGGGGAAAGGTGTATTGAATAGTGTACTGAAATAGTGTGCTGAATGAGAAAGTAAGGGGAAATTCTTTTAGACTGGATGTGCTTCGGCCAAATAAATTATTACTTTTGCGGGCGAACAGGCGATGGAATATCGACGGGATATTGAACCCACCACCATCACCACCCCGTCGAGATCAGGCCACGCAAAAACATCCGACCTTTCACGTGCATAGTTGTCGTATACCCTGTCTGCTGTTGATGGCGCTCCTTCTGCCCACGGGTGGGGAGGCTGCTACGGAGGGTGTCGACAATCCCGACAAGATCGACACGATCGACAAGATCATCGAGATCAGCGGGATTATAGGCGCCCGCGATCCCGACAATCCCGACAACCCCGACAACCCCGACAACCCCGACATCAGCGACTCACTCGAAACCATACGCCGGATCGACCCGGTCACCGTCTCTGTTGCCGCTCCGACGGCGATAGGCGCCCAGCAGACCGTGCAGGGAACAATAGAGCTCGGACTCTCCTCGATATCGCGGCTGCCGGGGCTGGCGGGCGCCGCCGATCCGATGAGAACACTGCAACTGATGCCGGGTGTGCAAACCGCCGGAGAGATCTCGAACGGTCTCTACATACGCGGATCGCAGAACGCCCACAATCTGGTCGAGTTGGACGGGGCGCACGTATATAATCCGATGCACCTGCTGGGTGTTTTTTCGGTCTTCAACGACGACAATCTCTCTTCGTTCACGCTCCACAAGTCGTACATACCGCCGCGGTACGGCGGACGGATCGGAAGTGTGATATCGGCACGCTCGCGGGGCGACATTCCGGCCGGGTTCGAGGGGGCGGGCGAGGTGGGCATCATCGCCTCGAACCTCATGTTGGGCATTCCGCTGGGGAGGCGAAGCGCTGTGCGTCTTTCGGGCAGGCTGAGCTATCTGGATCCGATATTGAAACTGACGACTCCGCCCAGGGACAAGATGCGCCTCGGATACGATATGCACGATGTGGCCGTCGGGTGGGTGTTCGAGCCTTCGGAAAGAGACAAATTTTCGGTCAGTCTCTATCGCGGCCGCGACGGTCTCTCGATCGACGGGCTGTACGGTTCCTCGGGCGGCATCCGGTGGGGAAACACGGCGGCGTCGGCCACGTGGGATCGCCGTCGGGGTGTGCATCGGGGGAATGATCGCCGGTTTTCACAAACCCTCTCTTTCGCACACTATGACAACATCATCGAGGTGGAGCACAGCTCGGTGTCGGTGGAGATGCCCTCGGCGATAAGCGATCTCGGGTACGAGGCGGTCTTGGGGCGGAGCGGCGAGAAGATATCGTGGGAGTACGGGTTCGATTACACGTGGCATCACGTCCGTCTCCAATTTCCGCTCTTCAGGAACTATTTTTTGAAAAACGATCCTCCCGCTCCGGTGGATACACACGAGGCGGGAGTTTTTGCCGAAGCCGAGGCCGATCTGTCGCCCGCGGTGAAGGTACGTGGCGGGGTGAGAGTTTCGGCACTGCTACACGTCGGGAGCGAAGGCAAGGGCGAAGGCAAGGGCGAGGGCGAAGGCGGACGTGCGGGAAAAGTGTGGTGGATGCCCGAACCGCGCCTCAATGTGAGGGTCGCCACGGACGAGCGGTCGGCAGTATCGCTCTCGGCCACCGTGCAGCAGCAGTACCTCAATCAGGTCGCCTCGTCGAACACCGGATTCCCCACCGATTTCTGGATGCCATCCTCGTCGACCGTTCCTCCGCAAAGGGCCTACTCGCTGGCGTTGGGTTACAGCCGCAAAACGGGGGACGGAACGTGGGAGTTCTCCGCCGAGTTGTACGGCAAGATCCTGACCGACCAGATGGAGTCGCTCGACGGAATGATAACCAATTTAACATCGCCGCGGGATATCTACTCGGGAATAGTCTACGGACGCGGGCGCAATTTCGGCCTTGAGTTGCTGATCAACAGGAAATACGGGCGACTGACGGGATGGATATCGTACACCCTGGGCTGGGCGCTCCGCTCGTTTCCCGACATCGAGGAGGGGCGGTGGTTCTCGATGGCGTACGAGAGACGGCACGATGTGTCGGTCACGGCGGTTTACAGGATCGGGGGCAGGTGGTCGCTCTCGTCCAGCTTCATCTTCGCCACGGGCAACGCCTACACTCCCGTGACGGCGGTCTACCTGATGGGCGAAGCGCCGGTGAACGAGTACGGTGCGCACAACTCGTCGCGATTGCCGCCCTATCACCGTCTGGATGTGGCGGCTGTTTATGAGATCCGTTCGAAGAGGCTCCCCGGCAGGCTTACGTTTTCGGTCTACAACCTCTACGCGCGCAAAAATCCGATAGCGTACTACGCATACATAGAGCTGCTGGCCGAGGAGAAGACCGCCCGTCTCACAAGGCACGCTTCGTCGCTATACACTATAATACCCTCGGTGAACTATTCGTTTCGTTTTTGAGCCATGATGAGATTCTGTCTTGCCATATTGTCGATCGCGGTGCTGCTCTCCTCGTGCGAAGCGGTGGAGAGACCCGTGGCGTTCGATGAGAAGATAATCGTCGAAGGGTTCATCGAGGAGGGACGGGGCGCGGTGGTGTGGCTCTCCCGCTCGTTGGGTGTGCCCTTCGGTAATGTCGGTTACGGGGAGGAAGCGATCGGGAGCATACCCATACGGCTGGCAAAGGTGACAGTCGAGCATGAAGGCCGCCGCGAGGTTCTCATCAGCCGGGCCGATCGCGACCATCTGCTCGGATGGTGTTACCGCGGAGACGAGATCGTCGGCGAACAGGGAGGCGAATACACCCTCACCGTCGAATATTCGGGCTACACTCTCACCGCCACCACCACCATCCCCGCCCGCGGAGGACGCATCGGCCGGATCTCGCTCGAAAAAGAGAGCGGTGGCGGCGAGCCCTCGTACGTTATGAGCGCCTCGGTCGAAGATATCCGCACCGACGGTCACTACATGCTCATGGCCCGGGTCCGCGACGAAGGGGTATTCAATCCCTGCCTGTTCGGGGCCATCGCCGGAGAGTCGGCCCGGGCGGATGACTTTTCGATCACGGTATTCCGCCCGATGGATATAAACACCGAAGAGGGTTACACTCCGGTCTGGCGCGCGGGTGAACAGGTCGTGTTGCGCCTTGCGAGTATCGACCCGGCGGCTTTCGAGTATTGGAGCGATTTTATGAACGACGTGATCAACGCACACAATCCGGTCTATCCGAGTTCGACCAATCTCTCCTCGAACATCACCGGGGGCGGGTTGGGAATATGGTACGGGTTCTCGGCATCGTACGTCGATGTGGAGTTGCCGTAACGATCGCAGGCCCGCTGCCCGCAACCACCCCGCATCCCACCAAAAAAAGAGAGCCCTTCGCGAGCTCTCCCCCCCCAAAAAAAAGGAGAGCCCTTCGCGAGCTCTCCCCCCCCAAAAAAAAGGAGAGCCCTTCGCGAGCTCTCCATTTTTATGATTTGTGGCGGATCCGTCAGAACTTGCTGTCGAATTCGTCCGCGAGATCTTCCAGAACGTCGATCAGTTCGGAGAAGTCATCCTCGTTGAAAAACTCGTCCAGCAGGAACGGCGAGCCGTCGGACATGAATACGATGTAGCTTTCGCCCCACGTATCAAAATTCCCTGACTCATACTCATCAACAATTTGCTTATATTCATGATAGGCGATCGCATCGTTCGAGCCGTCGTAGTTCATGAATATGACGATGTTGTCGTTGAAGAGTTCGGTGTACCGATCGGCATATTCGTCGTCAACGGATTTCGAGTCATATTCTTCTTCGAGGTCGTTGAGGCCGTCGATGAAGTTCTGGAAGTTGGTGGAGCTGATCTTCGCCCATGCCTTGTCCATGATGCTGACGGTTCCGTTGAGTGCGCCTATCGTGCCGTTCCACTCCTCATCTTCGTACGGAGCCTCGGGGACGAAATTCGAACCCGATGCGGAGGCATCGACATCGAGCAGCATGGTGTCGCCCTTCTTTACGTCGACGGCAGCGGTAACTCCGCCCGCGGTGACGTTGATGGTCGTGTTGAACGTGTATCCGCACACGGCAACCGAAGTGGTGACCTGGCCGACTGTGGCTTTGGAGTTGACTCCCGTCACACCGATCGAAACATCGACAAGTTTCGCCGAGCCCAGAGACACCGAAGCGGTAACCGTGGCGGGAATGGCATGGGTTTCGCCGTCGATCTCGACTTCATGCGCCGTGCCTGTGGCGGAGGCGACGATCGTTGCGGTCTCTCCGTTGAACGGATAGACGAGTTTGAACTCCGAGTCGCTCTCGGTTTCGATCCACTCGCCGTCCTCGTAGGTGTAAACGCCATAGAATTCGTCTACCGTGTAGTCGGCGGCACGTGTGGCGGCCGCGTTGATCTTGCCCAGCAGGGCGAGTTTGCCCACGAAAAGCGGAGAGGCGGCGCCCGAGAGATAGTCGATCACATCGTCGTGATTGTCTTCACCCACCAGGGCTTCGGGAAGTTCGATGTCGTTGATCAGGTAATCCACCACATCGGTTAATTCGGTGAAGTCGTCGGGATCAATCAGATTGGCGAACTCGATGGCTATCTCTTCCATTTTCGCCTTGTTCTCGTCCGGAGTGAGCTCGCTGCCTTCAGGGCTCTTGGGGTCGCAGGAGAGGAGCGCGAAGAGCGCTACGGCTACTACTAAAAATTGCTTTTTCATTCTTTATCGTTGGTTTGAGTTGTTTTTTACGCCGCAAAGGTAACCAAAAGTTCTCATTTTCAGAACAAACTCTTAATTTTTTATTGCTACCTTTGCGATATTATGGATTCGGCAGGAGATAAGATTCGGCAGATGTGGGCGCGACAGGGGATTTCGCCCGCCGACCTTGATCGTGAAGGGTGGGGGAGACGTCGCGCCGAGATCGTAAGGATGGCCGCGTTGAGTCGGAGTTGCATTTTTACCGTCGATGTTTATAAGGGCGTTTACGATTACGCCTCCGAGGGTTTTACCGACCTGTTCGGAATCGACACCGAACGACTGCGGAACATCTCGGAGCAGGGTGACTTTATCGAAGAACTGATCCATCCCGACGACCGAGACCGCCTCGCCGACCTGCAAATACGACACGGCAAATTCATCTCCTCGCTCCCGCCCGCCGAGCGAAACGACTACCGGACAATCTATCAGGTGCGGATGAGGAGCAAAGGCGGAGGAGAGGGCGTCGGCGGCGGACGGTGGATCAACGTCGTGAGCCGCCAACAGGTGATCGAGACCACCGCGGACGGCAAAGCGTGGATAGTGATGGGAATGATGGAGCTCGCGCCCGACCAGACGCCCACCGACCGCGTACGGTGCTCGGTGCTGAACCTGCGGTCGGGGCAGTTCTTCAACCCCTACGCCTCCTCGACCGGGTTGACCCTCACGGAGCGCGAATTGGAGGTACTCTCGCTCATCGGCCGCGGCCTGCTCAGCAAGGAGATCGCCGCGCGGCTGGACATCAGCAAACTCACCGTCGACAACCACCGCAAAAACATCCTCACAAAACTCGAAGCCGACAACGCCATCGAAGCGATCAATACGGCCCGGGCGGCGGGGTTGATCGACTAAGAGATTGGAAAATTCAAACAACCTCTAAAAGTTACCCCGAACCCACGTTAAACTAAAAAAACAACAGCCATGAAATTCAACAACGTAAGATTATTGGTGCGGGACTACCGGAAATGTTTCGACTTTTACACCCAAAAACTTGGCTTTGAACCGCTCTGGGATATCGAGGAGTGTTACGGCGCGTTCAAGGTGGCCGACGGTATCGAAGGATTGGCCATCTTCCTGAGTGACTACATGGCTCCGGTGGTCGGCAACGCGGACGGGCATCAGCCTGTCGGTGGGCGCGAAAAGTCGATGATCTGTATCGAGGTTGAGAATGTGGACGAAACCTACGGTGAACTCCGCGCCAAAGGGGTTGCGTTTGTCAACGAACCTGTCGACATGCCCGGCTGGGGATCGCGCGTAGTCCATCTGCGCGATCCGGAAGATAACCTTATAGAGCTTTATACTCCACTACAAAACGAATAACATTCAGGGCGTCCATCCGAGCAGGTCGATCGACGGGTTGGCTTGTTTCCAGGCTGCGAATTCATCGTAGGTGCGAAGACCGAGTTCCAGAACTGCGTAATAGACCTCGATGCCGGGGGTTTTGGTGCCCTCGGGAGCATCGTGCTTGATGCGCAGAATGGCCTGGCGGGCTTCTCGCGCTCCGGGTTTTGCGGGATCGAGACGGGCGATCACGGCGTCGGTCGTGCGCTCGATCACCCCGTCGAAAGCCGAACCGCGCCGGATATGGATCATATCCAACTGCCAGACCCTACCCTCCGAATCATCATACGCGGCATGCCATTCGAGACACTCCTCCCGGGTGTCCAACAGGTTGCGAAACTGCACGTCGCGCACCGCCGGATTTCGCCCGAGCCGCTCCATCGCCTCCAGACTCTTCTCCAGCATCGGTTCATCTGTGTAGATGTGGAAGTCGATGTCGAGGTTGTTCATAATAAGTCCCGACCGCACCGAGCCGACCGGATTGATGGTCGCCCCGACGCTCTCCCACGCCTCGACCACTCCCGAGTCGCGTATAACGACGAGCGCCGCCTGCCGCCGTAGCGCCGATATTTCCAACAGATCCATCGTCACAAAATTAGCTATAAATGGCTATTTTTCCACCGCGCGCGAAGGATTAATTTTACACCCCCATGAAAAAAGAAGAAAAATACCTCAGCCATGTCCTGGAACGCATCCGGGAGGCAATCGCAGGCGCCAACACCACCGTGCGGGAGAGGGTGCAGACCCTCGATGAACAGAAACGCTACATCTGGGAGAACAAAGACCTCGACCCGCAGGAGATTCGCTCGGCGCGCGAGAACATGCTCAACATACACGCCATCGGCGAGGGTGCGATCGCACGTCGCGAGAGGTTGGGACGGATGCTCGATACTCCATATTTCGGACGTATAGATTTTCGGGAAGCGGAGGCGGGGGCGTGCGAACCAGGGCCGGTTTACATCGGTGTCCACACCTTTCACGATTTCGAGGAGCACACGAGCCTCATCCACGACTGGCGCGCGCCGATCGCGAGCATGTATTACGATTGTGAACTCGGCCCGGCGGCATACACCTCCCCGACGGGAGAGGTGGCGGGCGAGATATCTCTGAAGCGACAGTATCGGATTCGCGGCGGGCGGATGGAGTATATGCTCGAAAGCTCGGTGACGGTGCACGACGACATTTTGCAACGCGAGCTGAGCGCGAACACCGACGAGCGGATGCGCAACATCGTAGCCACAATCCAACGCGAGCAGAACCGAATTATCCGCGATACCGAGGCCCCGACACTCATAATTCAGGGGGTCGCCGGGTCGGGCAAAACCTCTATCGCGCTGCATCGCGTGGCCTATCTGCTTTATGCTCACAAGGACACCCTGACTTCGCGGGATATTCTGATCATCTCGCCCAACAGGGTTTTTGCCGACTATATATCGAACGTGCTGCCGGAGTTGGGCGAGGAGACGGTTCCCGAGACGGGCATGACGGAGTTGCTGTCGGAGGTGTTGGGCGGAAAGGTGCGCTGCCAGACTTTTTTTGAACAAGTCGCCGAACTGCTGGAGCGACCGGCGGCGGGAACGAAAGGAAAGGGAGCGGCGGCGGGATTGGCCGGGCGCATTGCCTTCAAATCGACGCTCGAATTCGCCGCCTCGCTCGACCGATTCATCCTGCATCTCGAAAACCACTGTTTCTGTCCGGTCGATGTGAAGATCCGCCACATCACCATCCCGAGCGAATACATCGGCGAGCAGTTTCGGCGTTTTCACCGCCGGGGCATCCGCGAGCGTTTCGCTTCCGTGGCCGAGGAGATCGCCGCCGAACTCGACATCCGCTACGGCATCGCGACGACTACCGCCGAGCGCAATTTTTTGCGGCGAGAGATCGGCCGGATGTTCGCGGGCGGGGCGGGCGATCTGCAAATCTACCGCGAATTTTTCGAGTGGCTCGGCAAGCCCGAGATGTTCCGGACGCGGCGCGCGGGAACCATCGAACACTCCGACCTCGCACCGCTGGCGTACCTGCGCATTGTTCTCGACGGCATACAGCCGCGAACCGGTGTCAAACATCTGCTCATCGACGAAATGCAGGACTACACGCCGGTACAGTATCGAGTGATCCAACGGCTTTTCCCCTGCCGCAAAACGCTCCTCGGCGATGCGGGGCAGTCGGTCAACCCATACGGTTCCTCGACCGCCGAGATGATCTCGCGGGTTTTCACGGGCGGCAAAGTTATGAAACTGTGCAAAAGTTACCGCTCGACCTGCGAGATCACCGACTTCGCACAACGCATCCGGCCTTGCCGCGATCTGGAACCCATTGCCCGCCACGGTGAGAAGCCTGAGGTTTTGGGATTCGGGAGCGACGACGGGGAGATAGCAGGCATCGCCCGACTCATAGCCGACTTTCGCCGATCCGACCACCGATCCCTCGGCATCATTTGCAAAACAGAAACACAGGCTGCCGAACTCCACAAACAATTGAGAGGCTCGGACGACGGCCCTGATGGCAACGATCCGGGCAGCAACGACCCGGGTGGCAACGATCCTGACGGCAATGCCGCCAATCCCGACATTTTTCTGCTCACCAACCGCAGCCACGCTTTCTCCCACGGTGTGGTCATCACTTCCGCGCACATGGCCAAAGGTCTGGAGTTCGACCAGGTTATCGTCCCACACGCCGACGCCGCGAACTACCGCACCGAAATCGACAGATGTATGCTCTACGTCGCCGTCACTCGCGCAATGCATCGGCTGACGCTGACACATGCCGGGCAAGAAAAAACAGGAACCAACCTAAATTAGTCCCTGTTTCAGTCTCTTGTTTTTGTAACCCACTAACAATCAGCGTAATGCCGCCCGTTCTTGTTGAGCTACCTGGATTCGAACCAAGAAAGGCAGATCCAGAATCTGCAGTGTTACCATTACACCATAGCTCACTGTTTGTCGATGCAAAAATAATTGTTTATTTTTGTTTCTGCAAAAAAAAAATGCGATTATGGGAACAAAACTCAGACTTATAGTAATGAATTTCCTCCAGTATGCCGTCTGGGGCGCATATCTCACCTCGATGGGACGCTATCTCGGAGAGGTCGACCTGGGAGGAAAGATCGGAATTTTCTACGCCGTTCAGGGTTTGGTGTCGCTCGTGATGCCGACTCTGGTGGGAATTGCGGCCGACCGATGGGTGCCGGCGCAGCGGATGCTCGGACTTTGCCACCTGCTTGCCGCCGGATTCATGGCTGCGGCCGGATATTACGGCATCACATCGGCAATGGGGGGCGGCGCGCCCGATTTCGCCGTGCTGTTCACGTTCTACACACTGAGTGTGGCCTTCTACATGCCCACCATTGCGTTGTCCAACTCGGTGGCATACAGCGTGCTGAATCAGGCGCAACTCGATCCGGTGAAGGCTTTCCCGCCGATACGTGTTTTCGGAACCGTGGGCTTCATCTGCGCGATGCTGGCTACGAATTTTGTGCGGTTCGAGGGTGTGTCGATGCAGACGCTGCCCCATCAATTCCTCTTTTCGGCCGTGTTGGCGCTTATATTGGGGGTCTACGCATTCACATTGCCTGCGATCCCCGTGCGGCGGGCGCAGGACGACAACCCGCTCACGGCGGCGGTGGGATTCAACGCCTTCAAACTTTTCCGTCAGCGCAAAATGGCGATATTTTTCATCTTTTCGATGCTTTTGGGTGTGTCGCTTCAGATCACAAACGGATTCGCCAATCCGTTCATCGGCGCGTTCGAGGGGCTGCCTGAGTTCGCCGACGCGTGGGGTACCAAAAACGCCAACGCACTGATCTCGCTGTCGCAGATGTCCGAGACTCTGTGTATTCTGCTGATACCGTTTTGTCTGAGGCGCTTCGGGATCAAAAAAGTGATGCTCATTGCGATGTTCGCATGGATGCTCCGGTTCGGACTTTTCGGGGCGGGCAATCCCGGCGGCGGGGTTTGGATGTTCGTGGCCTCGATGATAGTTTACGGCATCGCGTTCGACTTTTTCAACATCTCGGGTTCGTTGTTCGTCGACCAGGAGACCGACCCGCAGGTCCGCTCCTCGGCGCAGGGATTGTTCATGATGATGACCAACGGTGTGGGCGCGACCATCGGCACGCTCGGTGCGCAGTTTGTGGTCGACCGGTTCGTTTTCTCGCAACAGACGGCGGCGGCACAGATCGCGGGCTGGCATACATCGTGGTACATTTTCGCCGCCTACGCACTTGCGGTTGCGATAGTTTTCGCACTCGTTTTCCGCTACAAACACACCCCGCCCGCGAAAAACTAACGCAGGCGCAGACGGACGGCGACTGGATTGTGGTCGGAGTTGTCAAGCGAGGGCGAGGCATACTCCACGCACTCGATAGAGGGCGAAAGGAGCATGTAGTCGATGCGCAGAAAATCGAAAAATCCGCGGTAGGTGTATCCGTATCCTTTGCCGGCCTGGCGAAAAGAGTCGTCGAGCCCGCGTGAGATCCGCCGGTAGGCCCACGAAGCGGGAGTGTCGTTGAAGTCGCCGCAAACTATCACCGGATAGGGCGACGAGGCGATCCTCGCGGCAAGGCTGTCGGCCTGGGCGGCGCGGATCACATAATTTTCGGTCAGCCGGCTCAGAATGCCGCGAACGCGCGAGGTGCGTGTGTCGTCGCCCACAAAATCCATGTCCACTATGTAGCGCTCGTCCGAAGCCTTGATCGCCGTGGTTTGCAGATGGGCGTTGAATACCCTCACCGTGTCGCGTCCGGCGGCTATGTCTGCCCACAGGATCGAGTTGTTGGTGCCTTCGAAATCCATGTGGCCCGAGCCGGTGATCGGGAACTTGCTGTATATGGCGTTGCCCCAACCGTACTGCGGTTCGCTTCCTGCGATGTTGAAACGGATCCTGCGGTAGTGGTACAGAGGCAACAGACCGTCGAAACGGCTCGACGGATTTTCGGGCGTCGAGGCGAACTCCTGTATGCAAAGTATGTCCGGTCTCAGCGAATCGACCACCTCGGCGACGTTCGTCATCGACGAACGCAGGTTGGAGGTCGAACCAGCCACAGGGCGCAGCATCCCCCTCACATTGTAGGTCATCACACTCACCAGCGAGCGGTCGCGCGACCAGTCGGCATGATCCTGTGTGATCCCCGGGCGGAAAAAAAGCGTCATCCCCCAAAGTCCGGCCACAAAAACCACCAACGGAAGGTAGACGCCACGCCGCCAACGGATCACCCAATACAAAAGAGACACGAAATTGGCAACCCACAGCACCGGAGCAAAAAGTCCGGCGGCCGACATGAAACCATAAGACGACGGATGGATCCACCGCGCCATCCACGAAAGAGCCACCCCCGCCGCCACGATCACCGACACGATCATCATCAACCAGTCGATGATCGAAAACCGTCGCCGTGCGGATGCCTGCCGCCGTCCGTCGCGCGAGTCGTAGTATGTCATTTCGCGTCGTGCCATGCCGTCATCTTCTTTTCCTTTTCCACCACCACAGCATCATGAATCCGAACAGCGCCCCGCCCAGATGGGCGAAGTGGGCTATGTTGTCCGCCGAGAAGAACGAACCGCGAAGACCCAAAAACAGCTCGATGGCGCAGAAGATCAACACCGCCCACTTCGCCTTCATAGGGATCGGCGGAAAGAGCGGCATGATGATGTCGTTGGGGTGCAGCATTCCGAAAGCGAGCAACAATCCGTAGATCGCTCCCGACGCACCCACCGTGGGAACGAAAAGCGGCGCGCTCGTCAACCAGCAAACCAGCAGTTGGATCACTCCGGCGCCAACTCCGCACACCATATAGTATATAAGGAACCGGCGGCTCCGCAGATCGTACTCGATGAACCGGCCGAACATCCACAGCGTGAACATGTTGAAGATCACGTGCGCCCATCCGCCGTGCATGAACATGTAGGTCACAGGCTGCCACGGACGGAAAAACGGGCTCCCGACGGGATAAAGCGCCAGAGAGTTGAGTATGCCCGTCAGCCGCGGACTCTGAGTCTGCATCGCCATCCACGTCACCAGCCACAGCACAACATTGGCGATCAAAAGGTTTTGTACCACCGGCGGCAATCCCCACCGTCCGAATCTCACATTCATATCTACTTCAGTTTATTTCTTATCTCGTCCGTCGTTATTTCCGCCATCACCGGCTTGCCCTGCGGGGTGAAGCTGGGGTTTGCGGTGGCAGCCAGGGCCTGCAACAAACCTTCGATCTCGGTCGCGGACATACGTGCCGCCTGGGTCGAGGTTCCGGCGCCGGTACGTGCCATCACCGCCGCAAATCTTTCGCGCCGCGCATCTTCGCCTGCGAATATGCCGTCGCGCAACTCGTCCAGCAGGCCGTACACCATCTCGTCGAGCGCTTCGGGGGGCATGTCGGCGGGTGTGCCGCAAATCTCGAAAGCGGTGGGAACGCCCACGGCGGAGGATTCGCCCGCGGGACGGATGTCGAATCCCAATGCCGCTAACTCCTTTTCGTGGTCGCGCAGCAGTTCGGCGTCGTCGGCCCCAAGAGCCATTCGCTCCGGAAAAAGCAACTGCTGGGTGGCGCTGTGTCCTGTCCGCATCATCGACGCAAAACGGTCGAAAAGCACCGCCTCCCGTGCACGCCGCAGATCCACAGCCACAAAAACTCCGCCATATAGCGCCGCGGCGTAACCCTCGCCGATGTTGGTGGCGGCCCCGAAGGTTCTCGGCCCGCTGTCGAGCTCCGTGAAGGTGCCCTGCGTGGTGTCACCCTCCGGCGAGGATATGTATTCGAATGCCGACTCCTCGTAGATCAGCGATTTATAGTCGTTCTCGGGGTTGGCGGATATTCCCTCTCCGGCGGAGTGGTCGAGCCCCTCGTAACGCGTGAAAGGGTTGTAGTTGTGTTCGCGTACCTGAGCCGGTTCGCGCAGGGTGGAGGCGTAGTCGAGGCCGGATCCTGTTCCGAGGCCTGTCCCGAGGCCGGGGCCCGCGTGGCTGCCGAGAACCGGAATTTCAAGTCGCTCCTCGCTGTCGAAATCCATCATAGGCACGGCACCCGATTTTGCCAAAGTCTCGCGCACGGCGGCGTTGATTATCTGCCACACGGCCGACTGGTTGGTGAACTTCACCTCCGTCTTTTGCGGATGGACGTTCACGTCGATCTGCTCGGGGTCGATGTCGAGGTAGATGAAATAGGGCGGCTGGACGGTCGCAGGGATCAGTTTTTCGTAGGCCTGAACGACCGCCTTGTGGAAGAACGGACTCTTGAAAAAACGGCCGCCGACGAACAAAAACTGCTCCCTGCACCTTTGCCGTGCCGCCGCCGGACGACCCACGAAACCGTGAACGCGGGCGAGCGAAGTGGTGACCCCAACCTCCAGAAACTTCGACGCGGAACCTTTGCCCGCAATCGCCACGACCCTCGCGTGCAGGCTCCCCGCGGGCAGGTTGTAGACCGGTGCGTCGTCCCGCCAAAGTTGGAACGCGATCTCGGGGTGGGCGAGCGCGACGCGTTGAAACTCGGTGATTATATGCGTCGATTCGGTCGAGCCGCGGTCGAGGAATTTCTTTCGCGCAGGAACGTTGTAAAACAGATTCCGAACCCAGATCTGTGTCCCCTGCGGTGCGGCCACGGCGCTCTGTCCGGCGAAACTGCCGCCGTCGATGTTGATCCGTGTGCCCAACTCGGCGCTCTCCTCGCGCGTGTGTATTTCGACCTGCGCGACGGCCGCGATCGAAGCCAGCGCCTCGCCCCGAAAACCGAAAGTCATCAGGGTGTAGATGTCGTCCACCGATGATATTTTGCTCGTGGCGTGCCTCTCGAACGCCATCCGTGCATCCTGCGGCGACATACCGCAGCCGTCGTCCTTGATCTGGATCAGCTCGCGGCCACCGTCGCGGAAATTGACCGTGATGCTCCCCGCGCCGGAATCCACAGCGTTCTCCATCAACTCCTTGACCACCGACGCAGGACGGTTCACCACCTCACCGGCGGCGATCTGATTCGCAACGGAATCGGGAAGGAGTTTTATGCGGCTCATTTATTTAAAGTACATCATCCAGATTATCAGTCCGATCACCACAAGCATGCCTATCAGCACGGGCACACTGCGCGATTTGCGGCGGCGTTTGCGCATTATCTCGGCCGCATGGGCTCCCCGACGTGCGGCGATGTGCTCCCTCAGATAGCTGCCGGGAACGTACTCCGCGTCACCCTGGCCTTTTTCTTCGCTTGCGCGCTGGGCAGGCGAGCGGTATTTTTCGCCCAGAACTATCTTTTTGCGCTCCTCGCGCGCCTCGGCCTCGGGGTCGTAGTAGCGCGGGGTGTAGTTGAACCCGCGCGGCTTGCGCTGACTGAAAAAAAGTGCTGCCATACCTATTTCTTTTTTTTGATCTATCTGTTTTTTTGCCACTCCTCTTTGGTGAGGCGTGATATGTGCTGCGTGACGGTTCGGCCGATCGGCGGCCAATGTTTTTGTTCGGTGCGCACGTGACGAAAACCGCACTTTTCGCCCACCCGCCGCGAGCGCTCGTTGCCGTCGAACCAGCCGCACCAGAGCGTTGTGATCCCTCCCCGGTCGAAGGCGTAGCGAATGATTTCGCGCGCGGCCTCGGTCGTGTAGCCCCGGCCCCACAGCGGCTCGCCGATCCAGTATCCGATCTCGGCTTCATCGGCAGGCAGGAGCAGGTTGCTCGCCGGGCCGACCATCAGTCCGATGCTTCCTACCGCGGTGTCGTCGGGCCTGACGGTGATCGCGTAAATCCCCGGGGCCGAGAGTATGTCGCGGATCACCTCGCGGCTGTTCTCGACGCTCGTGTGGACGGGCCATCCGGCTATCGGGCCGACGCTGGGATTGCGCGCGTATTCGTACAGGCTCTCCGCGTCGGTTTCGCGCCACGGCCTCATAATCAGCCTCTCGGTTTGCAGTCCGTTCATCGCTCCGTTATCTGAAAAAACCGCGCATCCTCTCGAAGATGTTCTGTGTCGTTTTGCCGTCGGGGGCTTTCGCAAAAGCTGGTTTTTTCGCAAGCTCCTCGACGAGTTTTTTCTCCTCGGCGGACAGTTTCGCCGGCATCGCGATGTCGATCACCACGAGTATGTCGCCCGTGCCGTAGCCGTTGATGTCGGGCAGACCCTTGCCTTTGAGCCGCAGCACCTTGCCCGCCTGGGTTCCGGGCTCGATGGTGATCTTTGCCTTGCCGTCGATGGTGGGCACTTCGGCCGATCCTCCCAGCAACGCCGTCGGGACGGTGATGTTCAGGTTGTGCAGCAGGTCGATCCCGTCGCGCTGCAACGCGGGGTTGCGCTCCTCCTCGATGAGTACCAACAGGTCGCCGTTCACCCCGCCGTGCCGTGCCGCGTTGCCCTTGCCGCTGACGGTGAGCTGCATGCCCTCGCCCACGCCCGCCGGAATGCGAATCTCGACCACCTCCTCGGCGCGCACAGTCCCCTCGCCCTTGCACTTTTCGCACGGGGCGGTGATGATCTTGCCCTCGCCGTGGCACTCGTGGCAAACCTGGGTGGCCTGCGTGCGCCCGAAAAAGGTGTTCACCGTGCGTGTCTCCATGCCGCTGCCGTTACATGTGGGACAGGTTTTGTAGCTGTTTTTGTCTTTCGCGCCCGTTCCGCCGCACTTGTCGCAGGGGATGAGCTTGTTGATCTTCAGTTTTTTTGTGGCCCCGTGGGCGATCTCCTTGAGGTTGAGCCGCACCTTGACCCTCAGATCCGAGCCGCGGTTGACCCTGCGTCCGCCGCCGTAGCCGCCGCCCATTCCGCCCATGTAGTCGCCGAATCCGCCGCCCGAGAACGCCCCGCCGAAGTGGCCGCCGAAAATGTCGCCGAAGTTGCGGAAAATGTCCTCCATCGTGAAGCCACCCGCACCGTACGCACCGCCGCCCGTGCCACCCGCACCTCCTCCGAATCCGCCCGCGCCGCTCATCCCTGCGTGCCCGAACTGATCGTAACGCGCACGTTTGTCGGGGTTGGACAACACATCGTAGGCTTCGGCGGCCTCCTTGAACTTCTCCTCGGCCTCTTTGTCGCCCGGATTTTTGTCGGGGTGGAACTTGATCGCCGCCTGACGGTAGGCTTTTTTTATCTCGTCGGCACCGGCGCTTTTCGCCACGCCGAGCACCTCGTAGTAATCTCTTTTGTTTGCCATAATTTATTGCCCCACAACGACTTTTGCGTAGCGGATGATTTTGTCTTTGAGTTTGTAGCCTTTCTGCACCACGTCGATTATCCGGCCTTTCATCTCCCGGTCTTCGGTTTCGATCCGTGCAACCGCTTCGTGCAGATCGGTGTCGAGCTCCTGGCCGACGGCTTCGATCTCGGCCAGACCGCGATTTTTCAGTGCGCCGCGCAACTTCGTGTCGATCAGCACGATGCCCTGGCGCACAGCTTCCAGATCGTCGGTTTTCGCGATCGCCTCCAGCGCACGGTCCATGTCGTCCAGCACGTCGAGCATCGAACGCACGATCTCCTCGCCGCCGGCGTTTATCAGGTCGAGCTTTTCTTTAAAGGTGCGTTTGCGATAGTTGTCGTACTCGGCCGACAGTCGCACAAATTTATCGCGCCAGATGGCAGCCTCCTCCTGGGGTGTCAGCGGCGCGGCGGCTTCGTTGTCGGACACACTGTCAGAGGCGTTGTCAGGCGCATCTGACAAATTGTCGGTCGCAGTGTCGTCACCCGTCGTGCAATCATCTGTTGCGGTGGCTCTGTCGTCTGTGTCGACTTGTTGATATTCAGTGTTTTGGTATTCGCTCGTGTTCGATTTCATGCTGTTTGGAATTTTCGTTCGGAGGGTATGTTCACAAAATGCGTACCACCCGTCACAAACTGCAAATTTACGCATTTTTTTATATTTTTGCCGACATGAAAACGACAACAAAATTGCTTTTTGTATGCCTGGGCAATATTTGCCGCTCTCCGGCGGCCGAGGGTGTTATGCGTCATCTGGTTGAACGCGAGGGGATTGACGACCGGATTGAGTGCGATTCGGCGGGCACTTACGGCGGTCATGCGGGCGAACTTCCCGATGAGAGAATGCGTCGTGCGGCCTCGGCGAGAGGCTACGATCTGACGCATCGTGCACGGCAGTTCCGCGCCGGGGACTTCGACCGGTTCGATATGATACTTACGATGGATGATTCTAATTATGAGCGTGTTCACCGTCTTGCGCCATCCGTCGAGGCTGCGCAGAAGATCTTTCGTATGACAGATTTTTGCCGCGCACATCGCGATGCCACCCATGTTCCCGATCCATATTACGAGGGGGCCGCGGGGTTTGAGAAAGTGCTCGATCTGCTCGAAGATTCCTGCGAGGGGTTGTTAAAACAACTTTTCGGAATGGACGAATATCGAACCTGAAAGCCGGAGTGTCGGCCGCCGCTCGAAAATTCCGAATACCGCCGAACCCGACCCCGACATCGAGGCGTACAGTGCACCGGTGTCGTACATCTGCCGCTTGAGTGTCGCGATCTCGGGATGGCGGGCGAAGATGCTCTCCTCGAAGTCGTTGACCAACCGCCCGCGCCACTCGCCGACGGGTCGTTGTATGATCTCGGCGAGCGACGGGCCTCCTTCATAAGGTGTCACTCCGGCGTAGGCTTCGGCGGTGGAGATTGCCACGGGAGGTTTGGCTATCGCGAGCCACAGTCCGGCCGGATCGACATTCACGGGGGTCATCACCTCGCCGCGTCCGGAACACAACTGCGCACCGCCGCGAATAAAGAAAGGCACGTCACTGCCCAGCCGCGCACCCAACTCTTCCAACCGCGCGTCGGTCAATTCGAGCACGAACTCCTCGTTCAGAGCGCGCAGCACGGCGGCCGCGTCGGCGGAACCACCCCCGAGTCCGGCGCCGGTGGGGATAGACTTCGACAGCCTGATTGAAGCCTCGCCGATGCCGAATTCGCTCTGCACAAGCCGCAGGGCCTTCATGCAGATATTCTCTTCGGGCGGGCAGTCGACCTCCAGCGAGCCGGAAAAGGGCCCCGAAACTTCGATCACCGACCGGCCCGGGAAAACGGGCGGCGGCCCCGGATATGGCGGCGGGGTGAGCGACACGAACGTCGCCGGAGTGGGCATCGCCTCGACCGAAACAGTGTCGTGGAGTCCGCGCACCGGCATCATCACGGTTTCGATATCGTGGAAGCCGTCGTCGCGCCGCCGCACGACCCTCAGCCCGAGGTTGATCTTGCAATGTGCCCGAATTTCCATCATACGACAAAAATACGTAATTTTGCCGACAATATGAAATTCAGAACGGAAATAGAGCCCGCGCCCGTCGAGCCGAAGATCGACCACACGAGACGTGGTTTTTCGGTGGGGTCGTGTTTTGCGGCGACGATCGCGGGGCGGCTCGCGCGATATAAATTTCCGCTCGTGAGCAATCCCACGGGGGTGCTTTACAATCCGTTTTCGATAGCCGATCTGTTGGAGGCTGCGCCGGCGGGACTTGCGCAGGCCGACTACGTGCTGATAACTTTCGGCACGGCGTGGGTCTACGAGGAGGAGGGCAGGGTGGTGGCAAACTGCGGACGGCGACCGGCGCATCTTTTCACCCGGCGGCGGCTCTCGGTCGAAGAGATTGTCGAACGTTTCGACGGCCTGCTCGTAAAAGGTGCGTTGCGGGGGCGGCAGATTATATTCACGTTAAGTCCCGTGAGACATCTCAAGGACGGATTCGAGGAGAATTCGCTGAGCAAGGCGACGCTACGGCTGGCCATAGCCGAAATTGTGGCCCGCCATCCCGAAACTTCGTCGTACTTTCCCGCATTCGAAACCCTGACCGACGATTTGCGCGATTATCGCTTTTACGGCGCCGATCTCGTGCATCCTTCGGCCGAGGCAGTGGAGTATATCTGGGAGAAATTTTCGACGGCGGCCCTGGCGACCGAAACGCTGGTGCTGCTGCCCGCGATCGAGGCGATAGTGCGCGCGACGGAGCATCGTCCGATGTCGTCCGCGGCGGAGGATCATGCCGATTTCCGGAACAGAATGCTTGAGCGCGCCCGCGAGTTTTCGGCACTCCATCCCGAGATAGACCTTGGAGCCGAAATCGAGTTTTTTTCGTAACTTTGTGCACTTGAAATCCGAAACGACGCATGCGAAAAATCATAACAACCATTACGGTGATACTCTTTGCCTGTGCCGCGCAGGCTCAGGTGGCGCCGCAGAAACCGAAACTCGTTGTCAATATAGTCGCGAGCGGTCTGGCGGGCGATCTTCTCGACAAGTTCCGCGCGAATCTTTCCGACGAGGGTTTCGTGCGTTTCGCTGCCGACGGCGTGAGTTTTTCGGCGGCGCACTACGGCTATATGCAAACGTTGTCGCCGACCGGACTTGCGACCATCACCACGGGGGTCAATCCCTCGATGCACGGTGTGGTCGCGGGCGCGTGGGTGGACTATGTGACGGGTCGGCGGGTCGGTCTTATAGATGACGACGGTGTGGAGGGTGTCGGCGGCGATGCGGGTCGGGAGCGATACTCACCTCTGCACGTGGTTATGCCCACTTTGGGCGACAAACTGCTGACCGAATCTCCCGCGAGCAAGGTGATAAGCATCGCTTCCGATCCGGTGAGCGCGATCGTGGCGGGCGGGCAGTCGGGCACGGCATATTGGATGGATGTGCGGCGGGCGGTGTGGGTGTCGTCGACGGCTTACATGGCGAAACTTCCCGAGTGGGTGGAGGCTTGCAACACCGAGCGTCCGGCAAATATGTACATCGAGGCGGGATGGACACGTGCCCGCCCGGCGGTGCAATATATCAACCGGACGAACACGATCTTCGGCGGCGAGGGGGGCGGCGAGCGCATCACCACGTTCCGTCGGGGCGGAGTGACCGACTACGGCGCGATGCTGGCCTCGCCGTCGGGCAACGCCCTGGTGGCCGATTTTGCGCGCCGCGCGGTGGTGAACGAAGGTCTTGGGACGGACGACGCGACAGACCTGCTGACCGTGTGTTTCGATGCTTCGCGCGCGGTGGGCGAACGCTACGGAGGCGGCTCGATGGAGGTCGAGGATATGATCTACCGTCTCGATATGGATCTGGGGGGGCTTGTGAGAGCGATCTCGTTGCAGGTCGGCGGAGCGGAGAATGTGCTTTTCGTCATCACATCCGACCACGGCATGAGCGGTGACCGTTCGCGCTCCGACCGCTTCAATGTGGCGCAGTTCAAGACAATTCTCAACAGCTTCCTCGGGGTGCAGTTCGGTGTGGGCGACTGGGTGCTGGACTACATCGACAGGCAGGTTTACCTCAATCGCAACCTTATATATCAGCGCAACCTCAATCCCGAGGATGTGCAGAACCGTGCGGCGGCGTTCGTGTTGCAGTTTCGCGGGGTGTCGCACGTGTTGACCTCGACGGCGCTGGCGGGCGGATATTTCGGCTCGGGCTACGGCGCGATGATGCAGCACAGTTTCTATCCCAGGCGCGGGGGCGACCTGATGCTTAACCTGATGCCCGGCTGGATCGAGGAACGACCGGGTGTGAAGAGTCTTTCCGGTTCGATGTACGACTACGACACCCGGGTGCCGCTCATGATGACGGGATGGCGCATTACGACCGGCGTGGAGGTGACCGACGATGTGGACATGACATCGCTCGCCCCGACTCTGGCACGGATAATGGGCATCGGTCGGCCGACCGGTTCGGAGGGTGGGTTGCTACCTTTAAAATACGAATGAATATGACGGATCCGGTACAGGAACAGATAATTGCCGATTTCGCGCTGCTGGACGATTGGATGGACAAGTACAACTATCTGATCGAATTGGGAAACGACCTTCCGGAGATCGACCCCGCCCATCGCACCGAACGATACGCCATCAGCGGTTGTCAGTCGCGGGTGTGGCTGGCGGCGCGTATGGATGACGAGGGACGGGTGTGGTTCTCTGCCGACAGCGACGCCATTATCACAAAAGGGATTGTATCGCTGCTGATTAAGGTGATGAACGGTCGTACGCCGCGAGAGATACTCGACACGGATCTCTACTTTATCGACCGTGTGGGACTGCGCGAAAATCTCTCCCCGACCCGCGCGAACGGTCTGGCGGCAATGGTCAAGCAGATGAAAATATACGCGTTGGCATTCGATGCGAAAAACGAGAAACGATGACACCTCAGGATATATTGAAAATTGAACGGGAGATAGTGGCGGCACTAAAAGGGATATTCGATCCGGAGGTTCCGGTCAATATCTATGACATGGGCCTGATCTACGAGATAGATTTCGAACCGTCCGGTGTGGTCGACAACCCGTCGGGCGTGGCGCATATAGTGATGACTCTCACCGCTCCCAACTGCCCTGTGGCCGATTCACTGGTGGAGCAGGTTCGTGAAGCGGTGGGCGGTGTGGAGGGAGTTTCGGAGGTCGATCTGAGCCTCACCTTCGATCCGCCGTGGGACAAGGAGATGCTCTCCGACGAAGCGAAACTCGAATTGGGTTTGCTATGAGTTACTCACGACTGGTGAACTGCATGTGGCGCGCCGGAACGTTCTCGGGCCGCGAATTCGCCGCCGTCACGGGCGAGCGGGTTAAGGTCGTGGGCGAGGGCGAGCCGGACGAGGGGACGCAGGGTGTGTGGCTGGCTGCCGAGATCGTGGTGGACGGTGAGCGTCGCCGCGGAAGTGTGGCGATAGGAGAGGAGACCACGTTGCCCGACGGTGCGGTTCTTCGGGTGGTGGAGAGAGGTGCTGCGCCCGTGCTGGGCATCGACGATGTGTTGGTGACCCAGATCGAGTGCGAAGTGCCGCCCGCCGTGCGCGAGTGTTACGACGCTTTGAGGGCCGGAGCGGAGAGTTGCGCCTGTGCAGACAAGATCGTGCGGATGGATCAGTTGCGCCGGACGGAACTTTTTACATCGTTGCTGGTCGACAGGCTCAGGCGCAAGACGGAGCGCATCGCCAGGTTTTTCGAACGCACGGGCGGAGATTGGAATCAGACTTTCCACCTGCTGCTGTTCCGGTCGATGGGTGGCGACCGCAATCGTGAGGTGTTCACAGCGTTGGCTTCCAAGGCTACGGCGTCGATCGTCTCGCGCGAGAAAGGCTCGGCGTTCCGTGTGGAGGCGTTGTTGTTGGGCGCGGCCGGTTTTCTGTTCGCACCGACTACCGGGAAAGACGACTACACGCTGCGGTTGGAGGATGAGGCGAAACACCTGCTTGCCAAATACTCGATCGTGCCCCTGAAGCCGGCCGAGTGGAGCCTTTCAAAACTTTACCCCGCAAACCATCCTGCGGTGAGGCTGGCCGAGATAGCCGCACTGCTTTGTAAACGCGATTTCCTGTTGGACGGGGTGCTCGATTGCCGCACGTCGGAGGATATCGAACGGCTGTTCGCTGTGGAGGCTTCGGAGTATTGGCGAACACATTACACTCCTTCGGGCGCAGTGTCGGCCCCTTCGCCAAAGACTATCGGCCGGGCCAAAGCGCGTCTTGTCGGTATCAATCTCGCGGCGCCGCTGATGTTCGCATATGGCCGCGAAACGGGCAGGGAGGAGTTGTGCGAACGTGCGCTGGATCTGCTGTCGACCGTCCCGGCCGAGAAGAACAGGTTGCTCGACGGTTGGTATGACGCCGGTTGCACAGCCCAAAATGGATTCGAAAGTCAGGCGCTGCTCGAACTCTGCGGCCAATATTGTGCCTGGGGGGCGTGCGCGGACTGCCGCATGGGACGCGCCGAAATAAAAAAGGCTCTGGCCGGTACACTTCAATGATAAAATGGCTAACTTTGCGGGATAATATTGACCCTGAACGTCACCAAACACCATCGGAGCGGCACTGTGCCGCGACAAAGCCCTCCCTCCGAGGGGAGGGTTTGGGAGGGGGAGCCGTAAAAATCGGTTTGGGAAAGCCGATAACGCGGGTTTTGGATGAGCCCGTGTCAAGGTCGAGTATTTAATTAAACAGCTGTTGCTTATCCAAAATTCGTGTTATGAGTGCTTTAACTTCCATAATTAAATTCTTTGTCGGTTCGAAGGCCGACACCGACCGTAAAATGATCGAGCCGTACGTTGCCCGGACGCTCGAAATATATCCCACCCTGGCCGATATCTCCAACGACGAACTTCGCGAACGCAGTGCCCGCATGCGGGTGGAGATAGCCTCATTCATCGAGCCCGAGGAGGCGCGTATCCGTACCCTCAAGACCGATATCGACTCGTCGGAGATTCCTCTCGACCTGAAGGAGACGATGGCAAAAGAGATCGAGGATCTCACCCGACGCATCGACGAAAAGATCGAGGAGAAGCTGGACGAGTTGCTGCCCGAGGCGTTCGCCGTGATGAAGGATACGGCGCGGCGATTCAAGGAGAACCAGACCGTGCGGGTGACGGCCACCGATTTCGACCGCAACCTTGCCGCGACCAAAGATTTTGTTACCGTCGAGGGCGACACCGCTGTCTACAAGAACAGTTGGATGGCGGGCGGAAACATGATAACGTGGGACATGGTGCACTACGACGTGCAGCTGTTCGGCGGCGTGGCGCTGACACACAGCCGCAAACATCCCGCAAAGAATATAGGCGAACGCTCGCGCATTGGCCAGATAGCCGAGCTTGCGACTGGTGAGGGCAAGACGCTGGTGGCGACGCTGCCGGTGTTCCTGAACGCTCTCGCCGGAAAGGGTGTCCACATGGTGACGGTGAACGACTACCTTGCCCGGCGCGACTCGGAGTGGATGGGGCCGATGTACGAGTTCCACGGCCTTTCGGTAGACTGCATCGACAAGCACCAGCCGGGTAGTGCGGCACGTCGCAAAGCCTACCTTGCCGACATTACCTACGGGACGAACAACGAATATGGTTTCGACTACCTGAGGGACAACATGGCGATCCAGCCCGACGACCTTGTGCAGCGAAAACTGCACTACGCGATCGTCGACGAGGCCGACTCGATCCTGATCGACGACGCGCGTACACCCCTTATCATATCGGGTCCCGTACCCAAGGGCGACGACCAGATGTTCGACCAATACAGAGCGCCGATCGAATCGCTCTACAATCTGCAAAAGGCCGACGTCACGCGGCTTGTGAGCGAATCGCGCAAACTCTTCGGCGAAGGTAAGATGGACGAGGCGGGCATACTGCTGCTGAGAGCCCACAAGGGGCTGCCCAAATACAAGCCACTCATCAAATTCCTGAGCGAAACCGGCGTCAAGTCGCTGTTGCAGAAGACCGAGAACACCTATATGGCCGACAACAACAAGCGGATGCCCGAGATCACCGACGAGTTGTGGTTCGTGATCGACGAGAAGGGCCACTCGGTGGAGCTGACCGACAAAGGACACGAAAACCTGTCGCGCACCTTCAAAGAGGAGGGATTCTTCGTGCTGCCCGACATCGGAACGGAGATCGCCGCGCTGGAGGGGGCCGACATCACCATTGAGGAGAAGGCCGAAAAGAAAGATGCGTTGGTGAACGACTACTCGATAAAGAGCGAGCGCGTGCACACCGTCAACCAACTCCTCAAGGCATACAGCATGTTCGAGAAAGACGTCGAATACGTGGTGATGGACAACAAGGTGAAGATAGTCGACGAACAGACGGGGCGTATACTCGAAGGCAGGCGCTATTCCGACGGTTTGCATCAGGCGATCGAAGCCAAGGAAAAAGTGCAGGTCGAGGCGGCGACGCAGACCTTTGCCACGATCACGTTGCAGAACTATTTCCGTATGTACCACAAGCTTGCGGGGATGACCGGTACGGCCGAAACGGAGGCTGCCGAGTTCTGGAACATATATAAGTTGGACGTGATGGTGATCGGCACGAACAGGCCCGTGATCCGCGACGACAGGGAAGACCTTGTGTACAAGACCAAGCGCGAGAAGTACAATGCCGTCATCGACGAGATCGTTACGCTCGTGGAGGCCGGGCGGCCGGTGTTGGTGGGTACGACTTCGGTCGAGATCTCGGAGCTTCTTAGCCGAATGCTCAAGTTGCGCGGCATCAAACATAATGTGCTCAACGCGAAACAGCACCAACTCGAAGCGCAGATCGTTGCCGAAGCCGGTCACGCCGGTCAGGTGACAATCGCAACCAACATGGCGGGCCGCGGTACCGACATCAAGCTGACGCCCGAGGTGAAAGCGGCAGGAGGTCTCGCCATCGTCGGCACCGAGCGCCACGAGTCGAGGCGCGTGGACAGGCAGCTTCGCGGACGCGCCGGACGACAGGGCGACCCGGGTTCGTCGCAGTTCTTCGTCTCGCTGGAGGACGACCTGATGCGACTGTTCGGTTCGGGCCGCATAGCCGGAATGATGGACCGCATGGGACTCGAAGAGGGCGAAGTGATCCAGGCCAAGATGATGTCTTCGGCCATCGAGCGCGCGCAGAAAAAGGTGGAGGAGAACAATTACGGCATCCGGAAACGCCTGCTACAATATGACGACGTGATGAACTCGCAACGCGAGGTGATCTACACGCGCCGCCGCCACGCGCTGTTCGGCGAACGCATCGAGCTCGACCTGAACAACATAATGTGGGACTTTGCCGAGGAGTTCGTGCAGAATTACGAGGGCGCCGATTTCGAGGAGGCGTCGTTCGAGTTGATCCGCCTTGCCGCGGTGCATCCTTCGTTCGACGAGGCGGCCTATCATGGTGCCGATCCAAGTGAGTTGACTGAGATGATAGTCGCCGATCTGCACACCGCTTATGAACGCCGTGCGCTGAACGTGGCACAGGTGGCGCGCCCGTTCATCGCCAAGATGTACAAAGATCTCGGCGAGGCACATCAGGGGGCGCAAACGCTGATCCCCATCACAAACGGCACGCTGGGATATCGCGTCGGGGTAGATGTGCGGAAAACCCACGAGACAGACTGCAACGATATCTATAAATCGTTCTCCAAGATAGTGATGCTCACCACGATAGACGATAATTGGCGGGAGCATCTGCGCGAAATGGACGACCTGCGCCAGAGCGTGCAGAATGCCACCTATGAACAGAAAGATCCGCTGCTGATCTACAAGCACGAATCGTTCGGGCTGTTCATGAAGATGTTGGGCAAGGTCAATCGCGAGGTGCTGGCCGTGGTGAACAAGAGTTTCATTCCCGTTCGTACGGCGGCCGAGGGTGGAGCCGCGCCTGCACAGGTTGCCCAGCGCGCGCGCGCCCAGGTGGATGTCAACCGTCTGCACGCCTCGCGCATGGAGGCGGCACGACAGGCCGGAGCGGGCGATCGCGGCAAACCCATGCCCGTTCAGGTCGATAAAAAGGTGGGCCGCAACGATCCGTGTCCCTGCGGCAGCGGCAAGAAGTACAAAAACTGCCACGGCGCATCGCAGTCATAGCGGCGGCTTACCATTACTCGGTTTTGCGCAGAGGAATGGAGAATGTGGCGCACTCGTCGGCTATGCGGGTGGCGGGGAAGGTCGCGCGCGCTTCGTTCTCAAGCAGCGAGAGGTCTTTGTAGCGCGACGAAAAGTGACCGATGATCAGTTCGCGGGCATCTGCTTTCAGTGCGATCCGGGCGGCTTCCGTGGCGGTCGAGTGACCCGTTTCGCGCGCCAACCGGCGGTCTGTATGGGCAAAAGTTGCCTCGTGGTATAAAAGATCGACCCCGTGCACCAATACTGCGGCTTTGGGCGAGGGTAGTGTGTCGCTCAGGTAGGCGTATGAGCGCGGCGCGTGTCCCTGCGGGTCGGGCCGTTCGCGAAAAAGATAACCTGTCGTGGGAGTCCGATGTCGCAACGGCACGCTCCATACTTCCATCGAGCGGTTTTCGTAAACGAGCGCGTGGCGCGTGGTGTCGATCGGCACGAAATCCAACTCGAAGTTCACCGGCTGGCCGAATTCATTCTGGAAAAAATCGAGCAACCGTCCCAGCATCGGCGGGCCGAATATCTTCAGCGGCGTCTGTTTGCCCGCCAGCCCGAGGCTCGAAATGAGCGGCACAAGGCCGTAGATGTGGTCGCCGTGGATGTGGCTGATGAACACGGCGCGAATCTTGAGCGGCGATACTCCGGCCCGCATCATTCGCTGGCGTGTACCCTCGCCGCAGTCGATCAAATAAAACTGCTCACGCACATTAAGTACGTGAGCAGTCTGGTGTCTGTTAACCGCCGGCGATGCCGAACCGTTTCCCAATATGGTAACTTCGAATCTCACGGCGACACAGTTAACAATGTGAGTTAGGAATTATGAGTTATGAGTGAGCTACGCAAAATTACAACGCGCCAGCACTCTTTACTCTTCACTCTTCACTTCTTCAGCTTCGGCTGCCTCCTCGATGGCGGCGGCTTTCTTGGCCGGGGCTTTTTTCGCGGCAGGCTTCTCCTCTGCGGCTTCTGCGGCTTCTGCGGCTTCTGCGGCGGCGGGTTCTGCTTTCTTTGCAGCCGGAGCCTTCTTTGCGGCGGGCTTGGCAGCCTCGGCCTCTTCGAGGTTGGCTTTCAGTTCCGCAAGAGCCGACAGGTCACCCAGAGTGGTCTTCTCGACAGCGGCCTGCACCTTCTTCACCGACGAAAGGGTCTCGTCTGCTTCGGCTTTACGCTCGGCTTTGACGGCATTGTCGGCGGCGCGACGGGCCTCCTCGTAGGTGCGGACGTGCGACAGGATAATGCGCTTTGTGCCCTTCGAGAATTCTGTCACGCGGAACGGCAGAGTGTCGCCCACTTTCGGGGTCGAGCCGTCCTCTTTGGTGAGCTGACGCGCCGGTGCGAAACCTTCGATATCCTCGCCCAGCGAAACCACCGCACCCTTGTCGTTCATCTCGGTGACACGGCCCTCGTGAATCGAGTCGACTGAGAACTGCTGTTCGAATGCGTTCCAGGGATTCTCTTCGAGTTGCTTGTGGCCCAGGCTCAGACGGCGGTTGTCCTTGTCGATCTCCAGAACCACCACGTCGATGTCGGCGCCGATCTGCGTGAACTCGGCCGGATGCTTGATCTTCTTGGTCCAGCTCAGGTCGCTGATGTGGATCAACCCGTCGATGCCCTCCTCGACCTCGACGAACACGCCGAAGTTGGTGAAGTTACGCACCTTTGCGGTGTGGACGCTGCCGATCGGGTAGCGCTGCTCGATGCCTTCCCACGGATCGGTGGTGAGCTGCTTCGTTCCGAGCGACATCTTGCGGTCGTCGTAGTCGAGCGTCAGGATGACGGCTTCGATCTCGTCGCCCACTTTCATGAAGTCCTGTGCCGAGCGCAGGTGCTGGCTCCACGACATTTCGCTGACGTGGATCAAACCCTCGATGCCCGGAGCGACCTCGACGAACGCGCCGTAGTCGGCCATCACAACGACTTTGCCCTTGATCTTGTCGCCCACCTTGAGGTCTTTCGACAGAGCTTCCCACGGATGGGGGATCAACTGTTTCAGGCCGAGCGCGATGCGGCGTTTCTCCTGATCGAAGTCGAGGATCACGACATTGAGTTTTTGGTCGAGTTCCACAACTTCCTCGGGATGCGTTACGCGGCCCCACGACAGGTCGGTGATATGGATAAGACCATCCACGCCCCCCAGGTCGATGAACACACCGTAAGTGGTGATGTTCTTGACCGTACCTTCGAGGATCTGGCCCTTTTCGAGCTTCGAGATGATCTCTTTTTTCTGCTGTTCGAGTTCGGCTTCGATGAGCGCCTTGTGCGACACCACAAC
>QMCE01000200.1_pt1 | contig 28919 bp, 21 predicted proteins | sample 1821851 | NCBI WGS metagenome assembly QMCE01 (sample SAMN09453174, study PRJNA476694) | Termite gut metagenome, whole genome shotgun sequencing project. | isolation source: worker | host: Odontotermes sp. | place: South Africa:Pretoria | collected 2016-01-28 | reverse complement strand
TGTCCGAACCTTTGATCCTCTGTGCGTTCGATACTGAAACGGTTGCAAGCGCTATGGCCGCGATCATTAAAAACTTTTTCATTTTTTTCTCTGGTTTGTCTGTGCAAAATTATGGCCGCGTTGTCTCGATGCCCTTACGATCCTGTTACGATTCGGTTAAGATTTGAGATTGTTCCTTATTTGTATTTACGACAATCTCTAAGACAACCAAAGTCGATAAATACATCAAAAAAATGTATTTTTGTGGCATGACTACTCCTACGGCGACAAAAAACGGCGAATTGCTCGAACGTTTGTCTCGCGGCGACGACAGCGCGATAGCCGAGTTGTACGCGGCCTACGCCGACCAGTTGCTGTCCTACGGGACGGGGCTGGGATTCGGGCGCGAGCAGTTGAAGGATGCAATCCACGACCTGTTCTGGAAGCTGTGGACCTCACGCGGGACGGTCGCCGACGTGCGCCACCTGAAGGCATACCTTTTCCGAGCGCTCAAGAACCGGCTGCTGAACAGCGCGAAAGTGCAGGCGCGCAATGCCGCACTGGACGGCCGCGACGAGAGTTTCTCGATCTCGGTGACGGTGGTCGATACGCTGATCGAGGAGGAAGACCGCAACGCCGTGGCTTCACGCATAGAGGGTTACCTCGCCCGGCTCACAGGCCGTCAGCGGGAGGCCGTCTACCTGCATTTCATCGAGGAAATGGATTACGCGGATATCGCGGCCCTGCTGGAGATCACGCCGCATGGTGCGCGCAAGCTCGTTTCGCGCGCCATTACGTCGATACGCGAAAGCAATGTTCTGGCGTTGCTTATATTCAGCGCCCATGTCGGGGTGCATCTCAATCAGCCGGTGTAATTGCAGTTACAATAATAATGTCATCCAGAACGCTTTGTGTGTCTTTATGTTAATTAACCTGAATTCGGGATAAGAAAAACATATTATTACACTCATTTACTGTGTATTATCTGTATTTTTCTTATCCCGGACTCAGGTTAGCGGCTTTAAAAAGCCGCCCGAGTGTTCGATCACCCCTCCCACCGCCCTCCCATAATCGTAGGGGAGGGTCCTGTCGCGGCCATAGGCCGCTCCGGAAGCTGTCGAGTTCGGAATGGCGCTGCGCTTATCCAGAACTCAGGTTAATTACAAAAAAATTACGGCGCGCGTGGGTACAAACCCGGCGTTGCATTGTCATTAATGTATACTTATGAATAAAATGGATACAAATTATCTGGATATGGGCGCCGTGGAATTGGCACAGGAATATGGTTTTCTGCGTTGGCGGCTGGTGGGCGATGCCGCTTCGGAGGAGTTCTGGAGCGGGTATCTGCGACGGCATCCCGAAATGGAGGAGACCGTGGCCGAAGCCATAAGGATCGTGGGCACGGCGCGTATGAACCGAAAACAGTTGACTAAAGAGGAATTGCGTACGGGCCAGCGACGGTTGATCGCCGCCGTTCGCAGGCACAGGCTGAGGCGGCGGACGCTCAGGTTCACGGCGGCGGCATGCGTAGCCGCGATCATCGGCACAGGTGTATTGATGTTCCGCGAGCAGCCGCACGACGGGTCGGCTATGCTGGCCGAACTGATGAGTGTTGCGGCGGCCGACAAGGTGCAGTTGGTCACGGCCGGCGGAGGGACGGTCGAGATCGTCGGCGGAGCTGTGGAATCGGATGCCGACGGCGCACTGTGGACGACCGGCGACGGGCGGCGCATGCTCGTGGCGGCAGAACCTGAAGTGCGCGAAACAACGGCGACGAACAAACTGATCGTCCCGAGCGGCAAACGCTCGTCGGTGAACCTGCCCGACGGCAGTGTGGTATGGGTCAATGCAGGCTCGACGGTGGAATTTCCGTCGCGCTTCGGCCGCGACAGCAGGGAGATCAAGGTCGAGGGCGAGGTCTACGTCGAAGCGGCGCACGATCCCGACCGTCCGTTCCTGCTACACACCAAAGAGATGACGGTCAGGGTGCTGGGCACGAAATTCAATGTCTCGGCATACGATGACGACGCGCGCAGGACGGTCGTGCTGGTCGACGGCTCGGTAGACGTGCTCCTGCCCACCGGCAACCCGACACGCCTGCTGCCCAACGACATGCTCGTCTTCGAAAACTACACGGCACACACGGAGGCCGTCGATGCCCGGAAGTTCATTTCGTGGCGCGATGGCATCCTCAACTTCGAAGGCCAACTCCTGCGAGGCATCCTCGCCTCCGTCTCGCGCTACTACGGCGTCGAGGTGCAATGCGACGGGATAGACGGCATCACTCTTTCAGGCAAACTACTATTGTTCAACGACATAGAAACCACCCTGAACAACATCACCGCGATAGCCCCGGTCTCATGGCGTGTGGACGGCGGGAAGATCATCATCGAAAGACGATAAAACACCAACAAGATACAAAACAACTTCTAAATCCAAATTCTGATTATGAGAGGAATTTTACTATCACTGCTACCGCTTTCAAACGGGTGCAGTCTTGCGGGCCGACTCCGCAAGGTGGTTCTCGTGTGCTGCCTGGCGGCGGCCTCGGGCGGCACGGCTATGGCCGAAGCGCAGCGACTGATCACGCTGGAACTGAAAGACCGCCCGGCACGCGAGGCCGTGGCTGCGATAGAACGCAGCAGCGACTATGTATTCCTGTTCTCCGAGAGCGTCGGCGGGCAATTGGAGCGCAGAGTCGATGTGAGCGCACAGGACGCCGAACTTGCGCATGTGCTTGCTCAGATATTCAACGGCACGGACATTTCGTGGCGCATCGTCGACAGGCAGGTGCTGCTGTCGTCGGGGCAGGCACAGCAGCCCGGGCAGAGGAACGTGACCATTACGGGACGAGTGACCGGCGACGACGGGACCCCGTTGGTCGGGGCCAGCGTCGTGCTGACGGAAAGCCCCACGATCGGGATCCCGACCGACGGCGACGGCCGATACCAACTCGCCATCCCGGCGCTCGGCGGCTCGCTTACGGTTTCATATCTCGGTTACAACACGGCAGTGATCGCGTTGCGCGACGGCGTCACGACCTACGATGCGACCCTCGAGGCGGCGGCTACCGAGATCGAGGTCGTGGTCGTCAACGCGGGTTACTTCTCCCGCTCGCGCGACAATTTCACCGGCTCGGCGGTGGTCGTGAAAGGCGACGAGCTCCGTCAGGTAAACCCCAACAACCTGTTGCAGAGCATCTCGGCGTTCGACCCCTCGTTCCGCATCGCGGACAACAACCTCGCCGGGTCGAACCCCAACGCCCTGCCCAACATCAACGTGCGCGGCTCGGCGGCGCTGCCATCCGGTATGGATACCGACGCCCTGAGGCGCGACAATATCAGCAACGACATAAACATGCCCACGTTCATCCTCGACGGATATGAAGTGGGGGTGGACAAGATCTACGACCTCGACATGAACCGCGTGGAGTCGATCTCGATACTGAAAGACGCCGCAGCGACGGCCATCTACGGTTCGAGGGCGGCCAACGGCGTGCTGGTCATCACCACCACGGCCCCCCGCGCGGGCCAACTCCGCCTCTCGGCGACTTATGAGCTTACGCCCAGTTTCGCCGACCTGAGCAGCTACGACCTGCTGGGCGCGAAGGAGAAACTCCAGTACGAGGTGGACGCAGGCCTCTACGATGCCGAGCATATGCAAATGGGCCAACAGGCGCTTCTGAAGAGCTACTATACGAAGTATTATAACGTGTTGAGCGGCTTCGACACCGACTGGATGGCGCAGCCCGTGCGCAACGTCGCGGGCAACAAACTATCGCTCTACCTCGACGGCGGCGACCAGTCGATGCGCTACGGCGTGAGCGCCCAGTTCCAAAGCATGCCCGGCGTTATGAAAGGCTCCTCGCGCGACCGCCTTAGCATCGGGGCCGACCTGTCGTACTATCTGGGCGAGAAGTTGATCTTCAAGAACGTCCTCACGGTAAACAACGTCGTCGGCAAACATTCCCCATACGGCAGTTTCCGGACTTACGCCGACATGAACCCATATTTCTCGATGATCGATCCCGAGACAGGCGCACTGCTCCAGAACCTCTATACATGGACAGACAATTTCCAAACCAATGACGACGGCGATGTGATCGGCGGCCGGCGCGAAACTCCGGTGCTCAACCCGCTGTGGGACGGCTTGGAGTCGGGCTCGTTCAGCAAAGACCGTTATTGGGAGATCAGCGACAGCTTCACCCTCGAATGGTTCATCACCAAGGGGCTCAAGTTCCGCGGGATGGTGAACTTCACCCACCGCGACATGGGCGCAGACGTCTTTATTTCGCCCATCGCGAACGCATTTTACACCGAAACCGACCAGACGAAAAAAGGCAGGTACACCCTCACCCGCGGCGACTTCAACAACGTCGACGCAAGCGGCACGCTGACCTATGGCATGACGTGGGACAAGCACTTCCTCAACTCGGCGCTGGGCGTCAACGTGCGCACGGAGAACTCGAACAGCGTGCAGACCGTCGGCGTGGGTTTCACCAACAAGAAATTCGCCGACATCTCGTTCGCACACGGCTACGAGGAGGATTCAAAACCCGATACCGACCCACAGAAAGCACGGCTCTTCGGTTCGTTCCTCAGCCTGAACTACTCCTACGACAACCGTTACCTGATCGACCTGTCGGGCCGTCTCGACGGATCGTCGCGCTTCGGCCTGAACAACAAAACGGCTATGTTCTGGGCTGCCGGTATCGGCTGGAACATACACAACGAGAAATTCATGGAGTCGCTGCCCATCGTCAGCCGGCTGAGGCTCACGGCGAACACCGGCGTCACGGGCGACGACTCGTCGAACCCGTATCAGGCCCAGACGCTTTACACATACAACAAGGATTGGTATTCGAGCGGCATCGGCACTTCCGTAACGCAGTACGGCAACGAAGACCTGAAATGGCAGCGCACTACGAACACCGATTTCGGGCTGGAGGTCGGCCTCATCGAAGACCGCATTTTTCTCACCGGACATATATACAATAAGTACACGCGCGACATGCTGGCCGATATACCGCTGCCCGCGTCGACCGGTTTCGTCACCTACAAGGCCAACCTGGGCGACGTGGAGAACAAAGGCTGGGAGATCGGCCTGAAAGCCAATGTACTGAAAAACGACGACTGGAACATCATGCTCACCGCCAACATGGTGCACAACAGGAATAAACTGCTCAAGATATCGGAAGAGCTGAAAAAAATGAACGACAAGGCCGACGACCAGCAGACGTGGAACGGGGAGAACAACGAGGGCAAGGTGAACAACATCGGCGTACCGCTGATGCGCTTCCGCGAAGGATGGTCTATAACTACGATCTGGGCCGTGCCGTCGATGGGTATCGACCCGGAGAGCGGCCGCGAGATCTTCGTCACCACCGACGGACGGAGGACGAACACGTGGAGTACCCTCGACATCGTGCCCCTCAAGGAAACCGAGCCCGTGATAGAGGGCTTCTTCGGCGGCAGCGCATTCTACAAGGGCTTCACGCTCAACATGCAGTTCTACACGCGCATGGGCGGCTATGCCTACAACCATACGCTGGTGGAAAGGGTCGAGAACGCCGACCCGTACAGGAACGTCGACCGCCGCGCACGCGAGGGCCGTTGGGTGGAAGAGGGAGAGAAAGCGCTCTACAAAGATATCAGGGAACGCAACAAGACGAACCTCAGCGAACGCTTTATCCAGAAAGAAAACACCCTGGAGCTCAAGAGCGTCTACCTGTCCTACGACTTCAAGCCCGCGGTTTACGAGAAACTCGGGATGAACACGCTGCGCCTTGCCGTGACGGCCAACGACCTGTGGCGCGCGTCGACGGTCAAACTCGAACGCGGTATCGACTTCCCCTTCGCACGAAGCATTACGTTCAGCCTCCAAACATCATTCTAACAGACACATGAAAACCATGAAATACATAACATTATTGATATTGACGCTGTCGCTGGCCTCGTGTGCCGACTGGCTCGACGTACCCCCCTCCGACAGCGTGAGGGACAAAGTGCTCTTCGAGACCGAAGAGGGATTCCAGGAGGCTGTGATAGGCCTCTACGCCACTGCGGCACATAACGACCTCTACGGAGGGATATTCACCATGGAGCTGACCGATGCGATGATGCAGAACTACTCCTACGGTACGGCCGACGTGATAGACTATATGGAAACATCGCAGTTCGACTTCAAGCACGAATTGACCCGCAACAGGTTCGGCATGGTATGGGGAAAGGCCTACAACGCGATCACGAACTGCAACCTGATCCTCGAGAACCTGCCCGCGAAGATAGAGGAAGGCATCTTCCACGAAGACATGGCCGAGATCATCGAGGCCGAGGCGCGCGCGATGAGGGCCTACCTCCATTTCGACATGCTGCGCCTGTGCGCGCCCATCACGGGCGAGCCGGGCAATGACGCCGGACGAATGGCCGTCCCCTATGTGAAAGCCTACTCGAACAGGCTGACAAGCATTTCGACCGCCGACGGGGTGATCACCGAAGTGATCGCCGACCTTCTCGCCGCCAAGCAGCTCCTGGAAGGGCGCGACCCGATCCTCCACGAGGACTACGAGGTGGACTTTCCCACCAACCCGGGCAATGGCGTGATCCCCGAACAGAACATCACCGTAGACGGCGAAATATTGCCATACTTCCTTCAAAACCGCCGCCACAGGATGAACTACTACGCCGTGTGCGGCGCTCTGGCGAGGGTATATATGTGGAAGGCGACGGCCTACGGCGACGAGTCGGCATTCGGGCCCGCGGCGCAGAACGCATACGAGGTCATAGCGGCGAACAAATTCAAATGGGTGGAGTCCGAAAGCGTAAGCAGCGCTTCGGAGACCCTGAAAACATACGACCGCGAATTCTACCGCGAACTCGTCTTCGCGTTCTATATTCAGGATAAGGAACATGTGGACGCCCTGCGCAATCGCTACAACAATATCTCGGGCGGCTACTATATCGACGTTGTCAAATATAACCAGATATATGAGTTCGGCACGACAGGCTCCGAAGACCTGCGCCGGAGGGCGTGGTTCCGCCCCCAGAGCGGGAACAACAGCGACAAGTCGAAGATCATCAAATACCTGCGCAACACCGAATCAGACGACAACTCGTCAACCAACGACGTGACCAACGAGATGGGCAACCTCCACTACCTCGTTTCGCCGCAGATCCGCCTGGCCGAGATGTACTACATCGTTGCCGAGTGCGTCTACAATCAGCCGGGCACCGTGATGGGAGAGTTCATCACGGGATGGGACGCGCTGGATTTCGTGCGCGACAAGCGCAGTATCGCCTACCCGCTCGATCCCGCGACGGCAAATTTCAACGAAGAACTGCTCAAGGAGTACCGCAAAGAGACCTTCGCCGAGGGACAGGCATTCCTGAACTACAAACGCCTCTACCACGCGATCCCCACGATGGGATTCCCGATCCAGCCCGGAGACAAGAGCGGCAACCACCCGGAGGGTATCTACTATCCGATCATATCGGATAGCCCGGTCTATGGCTGGCTGCCCAAGAACGAATCGGAATACCGGCCCAACTAACACGCGAAAACAGATGAAACTAATACTTAAATACATTCCCGTTGCGGTCCTGGCCGCCCTTCTCGGCACGGCATGCAGCCCCGAGAAGATATACACCTACAAGGATACGAAGGATAACGTCTATTTCGACTACTACAAGAACCACAGAAAGGTTGACTTCGTGAACTACACGTTCTTCGACACTCCCGGCGAGGCGGAGATGGAGGTCGAGATACCGGTGCGCATCGCAGGCGAGAGGAGGGACTTCGACCGCCGTTTCAGTGTCTTCGCAAAGAGCGCCGAAACCGATTTGCCGTTCAAGACTATCTACGCAAGCTCGCCGGCCGACTATGAGTTGGAGGCCACCGGCGTGGTGCCCGCGGGCGAGGGCGTGGGCTATGTGAAACTCACGCTGAAGAACCACGCGGCAATGGCCGACAGGTGGTATACGGTGAAACTCGACTTGGCGGTTTCGGACGACTTCGACATCAAATTCTCGGGCGGCCTCTACCAGCTCAACACCGCCACGGTTACCTTCTCGCGCATGCTGGTGATGCCCGACTGGTGGAACCGCGACGTCAACGGCAACTGGTGCGGCGAAATTCTGACGTGGAGCAGGACGGTACACGAACTTTTCAGGGCCGTGACAGGCATGACGGAACTGCCGCTCGAACTCGACGGCGAGGGACGCAGTGAAGCGATGACGGCCACGAATACGTTCAGGAACTTCATGAAAGCCCCTGATACATGGGCCGAGACCCATGACGGGTACTCGGTAGCGCCGACGGCGGCCGTGAACGGGTTCGACACGTTCATCTTCAAGGTCGACGCCACCGGCAAGGAATATTTCTTCCAGAACAACACGGACCTGGGAGGCAGGATAGTCTGGCAAAACCTCGATACCGGGGAGTGGAATATCCTGTATTAACAGCTAATTAGGAGAAAGAGATGAAAAAGATATTATTGTTGTGCCTCCTGCTTATGCCTGCGTGGCTCGGGGGCTGCATAAAGGACAAGGGCAATTACAAGTATTCGGTCGCCGAGAGGCCGGAGGTCGTACTCAAGAACAGGTACATGGCCCTGACGAACGACGATGTACGTGACAATCTGGTGATCGACCCCGAAGTAACGTACTCCGAAATGTCGCGACTACGCTTCCTCTACACGTTCCCCAATCCCGAAGACGCCGACGCGCCGTTCGAATACGAGGGTGCGGCAGACGGATCGCTCGACGACCCAATGACCGACATGCCCAACGGCAACTACTCGGGACAACTCGTGGTGACCGTGGCCGACGACAGCGGGATCAACCCTGCCGACCCGGGAATGAAGTATTTCTACGACGTTCCCGTCACGCTGGGCACCACGCCGTTCTCGTCGGGCAAGATAATACTGGCCGACGTCGGCGGGAATACGCAGATCCACGTCCTCAACCCTGACGGGATACTATACGAGGATGCCTACGCGGTCGCGAACGGCGGCCGGACGCTGGAGGGCAAACCGCTGAAGATAATCTACAACATCACGTTCATGGGCGGTATGAACTACGGCTACATGGTGCTTACCGACAACGGCGGCATGGCCAACGGGGCTGTACTCAACGCCCTCAACATGAAGGAGGTCCGCTCGTTGGCCGACAACTTCGAAAGCGCTCCGCCCTCCATGGCGGGCCCCGTGATGCTCGGCACTCCGTATTCAAACTATATGGGGCTCGGTTTCGGCGAGCCAGGTCCCGCCGTGATGCTTATGGGCGGCAAGATGTATTCGAAGATCATGGATCCGCGTAACCCAGGGAATCCGCTGACCAACATGTTCACCGGCGAACCAATGCCGGGCAACTATTCCCTCTCGGCCTTTACGAACGACGTCGCCGGCGGGACCGGCTCCGCGGCGCACTGTTTCTGGGGTTGGGACAACAGCGCCGACAGGCTCGTCCACTTCGAACTGGGCGGCATGTCCCCCTTGTTCGGGCTCCACAACATCAGCGTGATAGACGGTTCCGATACGCAGTGGAACCCCGCGAACGTGGGCCTTTCGCAGTTCATCACCCTGCAGGCCTACATGGGCGGTGGCTGGCTTGTAGCCTCCGACGGCTCTAAGACATACCTGCTTGGCTGGGCGCAGGCGGGGATGGCCCAGATGGTCGGTCTGAGGAAGATCGAGTTCCCATTTGCAGGCCTTATCTCCCCCGGGACGCTCTGGACGATCGACCGCAGCAGCGGCATACTTTTCTTCAGTTCGGGCAACAAGGTCTACCGCTACAATCCCAACTCGCCGACCACCGCACCGGAACCGCTCGTGGCAGCACTGGAAGGCGAAGTGACAATGCTCGAATTCCGCGGTGTGGAGAGCACAACGCCTGCGGGAATGCAGGTCTTTGATTTCAACCGCCTGGAAGTGGGCACCGAGGGACACCTCTACCAACTCGACCTGAACGGCCCGGCGGGAGGACGCGGCGCCATAATCGGCACCCCGCTCACGCTCACCGGCAAGCCCGTCGACGTATACAACCACGTAACGCAATAACCGCGCCCGATGAAAAATGTATTGATATTTATTTTGGCCCTGTCGGCAGGCTTCACGGCCTGCCGGCAAAAGGCTGGGGGAGGATTTACGGTCACGGGGCGCGTAGGCGAGTGGAACGCCCCCGCGAAGGTATATTTCAGCTATTTCGCCGAGGGTGGCGAGAAGATCGACTCGACGGTGATGGAGAATGGCATGTTCTCGTTTACAGGAGTCACCGAATGGCCGGCCCTTGCGCGCCTTATCGCCGATTACAGCGGCGAAGGTATCGGCAAGGCGCTTCATGAAGGCAACTACCGGTTGCTCTATGTCGACGAGGGAACGATCGAAGTGCGCGGCGACTCGCTCCACAACGCCGTGATCACAGGGTCGCCCATAAACGAGGAGTATGCGGCGTATCTGGCCTATATCGGCGGTCATCCCCAAGACTTGGCCGCACGTATGAACGCCCGCTGGATGGCGGCGAGCGATGAGGAGCGCGAACAGCCCGGGTTCCGCGAGCGCATGGACGAAGAGTACCGCCTTCTGCGCGAGGAGCGCGCGGCGCGTCAGCGCGAGTGGGCACGCGAGCATCCGTCGTCCTATTTCAGCGTGGTGGCGCTCTCCGAGGCCGCGGGCGTCAAGGTCGACCCCGAGGTGATCGAACCCCTGTTGCTGGCGATCGACGAGCATTTGAGGGTTAGCCCCGAAGCCGTTGCGCTCACCCAGCGCATCGAGGCGGCGCGCACGATCGGCATCGGACGTCCCGCCCCCGACTTCACCCAAACCACTGCCGAGGGGCGCGAAGTGAGCCTCTCCGACTACCGCGGGCGGTATGTGCTGCTGGATTTCTGGGCGTCGTGGTGCGGCCCGTGCCGTGCCGAAAGCCCGTATCTCGTGCGTGCGATCGATGGTTACGGCGACAAGGGCTTCGATGTGCTCGGCGTGTCGCTCGACAAGGAGGCCGACCGCGGCGCATGGATCAAGGCGATGCAGGACGACGGCTACACGTGGACGAACATCTCAGACCTCAAAGGCTGGGACAATTCTGCGGCGCGCCTCTACGGCATCCGTGCAATCCCGCAGAACTATCTTATCGACCCCGATGGGGTCATTGTGGACGAAAACCTGCGCGGCGAAAAACTTCTCGAAACGCTTGCCGAACTGTTCGAGTAGGAGGACCAAAGGCACACCGGAGGCCGCAATGTCCGTTGCGGCCTCCGTGTTTTTTCCGCCGCCTCACTTGTGCCTGCCGCGCAGGATACGCTACTCGCCGGCCAATGCAGAACAATGGGCGGCGGGCGGCGGGCGGCGATGAAAAAGTGATGATGGAGGTCGAAGGCGTTCGACCACGATTTCGCGCGACTCACGGAGCGGTACGGCCGAGGGCAACATCCGCGGATCACGCTTATGGTCGCGAACCTCGCCTACTGCGCAAAGGCAAGCGACGTTGAAACGGTTTTCGTCGACGGCCGTAAGATGGTCGAAAACCGCCGCCTGCTCACGACAGACCAGACTGCGCTCTGCCGCGAAGCGCAGGAACGCTTCGAGGCGATAGTTGGGCGAATTTCAATTGAAAATTGAAAATGCATTTGTCTTGGGGGAGGGAATGGGAAAGAGCGGTCGGCGACCGCTCTTTTGTTATTTTCGGGTATTGGGAACTATCGCTTGGAAACGCGCATTATTCGTCGAACGATGCCTGATATTCGTCCCAAAGACCCTGGATCGTGACTTTCGCCCCGAAAACTTTTTTCATCGCGGCGTCCCAACTCCACGGGTTGACCGTCGCCGCCGTGGCGTTGAATTTACGCAGGAAGTCGGCGTCCTTCGTATTTTTCAGCCACACCAGGAACCAGCCGGTGGTGCGGTATCCGCTCATATATGTTCCTCCGGGTTCTGCACCCCTCCCATCGGCATAGGGGCCCAGCAGCGGCCTCACGGCATCGGCGACGCCTTCGATAAATGCCCAGTACTGACTGGTACCGTCATAAACGCCTGCACCTTTGGGCTGCAACTGATAGATGTGTGTAAGTTCGTGGTTCAGCACGCCTCCGATCTCAGCGAGTTTCTTTGCGTCGGTATTCAGAAGCGCCTGCTCGATATTGCCGGGCGAGTAGCGGATGATGAAATTGGTCGCGTCGATATCCTCTTTTTGAGCTACACCGGTGTACGCGGGGTCGATTATGAACGTAATGCTGTTCACCGTCGGGATGTTGCGGTCGGAGGCCGAGTTGTAGAGGGTTTTCGCCACGTCGAGGACATGCTGTTTGATAAACGCCTCAGGCTCTGGGATGAGGCGGGCAAAAGCGGCGCCGCCTGAGGTTCCCATCGCATCGTTGCGGAAAGTGATCGTCGGGTAATCGAACGTGTCGAAGCCGCCACCTTTGGGGCCGTCGTTGCCCTTACTGCACGCGATAAGGGGCAGGATCGCAAGTAAAGCTAATAATTTTTTCATTGTGTAAGTGAATAAGGTTTTTCTATTTGCGTCCGTTTTTTATCGGGTTTCGCCGACATTTCGAATTCGAGCACGCCGCCGTTCATGATGTCGTCGTGGGTGATGTAGGCTTTGCCATACGGTTTGCCGTTAAGTTTCACGCCGGTCACATAGACGTTCTTCTCGCTCACTTTCGGGGCGCGGACTGTGAACGTGCGGCCGTTTTCGAGCGTGAGCGCCACCTCGCGCGCAAAGGGCGAACCCAGAACATACTGGTCGCTGCCGGGGCACACTGGATAGAAGCCCATGACGCTGAACACGTACCACGCCGACATCTGCCCGCAGTCGTCGTTGCCGCACAGGCCGTCGGGACGGTCGAGGTACATGCGGCGCATGATCTCGTGCAGGCGCGCCTGCCCCTTCCACGGCTGCGACGTCCATGCATAGAGGTAGGCGACGTGGTGGCTCGGTTCGTTGCCGTGAACGTAATTGCCCATTAGCCCCTCTTCGGTGATATCCTCGGTGTGGGCGAAGTATTTGGCCGGAAGTTCCATCGTGAAGAGAGAATCGAGGCGCTCGACGAAACGCGCGTCGCCGCCCATCCGGGCGATTAGCCCGTTCACGTCGTGGGGCACAAAGAACGAGTAGTTCCACGAGTTACCCTCGATGAAGCCCATGTTGTGGGTTTCGAGCAGGTCGAAGTCGGGCTTGAAAACGCCGTTTTTGTCTTTCGGGCGGGCAAACCCAAGCGAGCGGTCGAATATATTGCGGTAGTTCAGCGCGTTGCGGAAGTATTCGTCCTTTACGTCCTGCCGGCCCATCCGTGCGGCAAGTGCGCCGACAGTCCAGTCGTCGTAGGAGTATTCGAGGGTCGCCGAAGCCGACACGCCACTGTCGTCGGAGGGGACATAGCCGTATTCGCGGTACTGCGCGATCTGGTCGTAATAGCCTAAGTTCGCGCTGCTCAGGCACGCTTCCAAAGCGAGTTCGGGATCGACGGGAATGCCTTTAATCACTGCGTCGGCCACGACCGATGCGCTGTGGAAGCCCATCATGCACCAGTTCTCGTTGCCCATGTGCGACCACACGGGCAGCATCCCGTGGACGCTCTGGCGGTAGTGGTCAAGCATCGAGCCGACGAACTGTTCGCTGCGGCCGCGCTTGAGGACGTTCATCAGCGGGTGTTCGGCGCGGAAGGTGTCCCATACCGAGAATACCGTGTAGTTGGTGCGCCCCGTGGCGGCAGTGTGGATATTGTGGTCGATGCCGCGGTAACGGCCGTCGACGTCCTGATAGACCGAAGGGTTCATCATCGTGCGGTAGAGGGCCGTGTAGAAGATGCGCTTCCGCTCCTCGGAGGTCTCTATGCGCGCCGCCGAAAGTTCGCGTTCCCATTTATCTTTCGTCTCGGTGACTATCGCGTCGAAACTCTTATCGGCGACCTCGGCCGCGAGGTTCTTCGCCGCGCCGAGGCAGTCCACAGGCGAGAGGGCCACGCGCACCTCGAGCGGCTCGCCGTCGCTCACGTCGAACGTGAAGTATGCAGTCACGTGCGTGCCGAACATTTCGGGGAAATTTTCCGTCATGTCGAATTTGCGCCACCAGCCGATGTATTTGGGCTTCTCGGTATTGCGGCAGCCGTAGTTCAGGATCGGTTTCGAGAATTTCACGGCGAAGTGGGTGTAGTTCATGCGCGACCAGCCATGGGTGATGCGGTAGCCGGTGAGCGTGTACTCGTCCTCGACGCGCAGGTTGGCCATCAGCACCTTGCCGTCGTAATTGTATATCCCGTATGCGAGGTCGAGGATCACGTTGCCCTCCTGTGCCGCCTCGGGGAATGTGTAGCGGTGTACCCCGCAGCGTTCTGTGGCGGTCAGTTCGGCCTTCACGCCGTAATCGTCCAACATCACGCTATAATAACCCACCTCGGCGCGCTCGCGGTCGTGGCTGAAACGCGAGCGGTAGCCCGTCTCTGGAGCGTCGGCCGTCCCCATATCCAACTGCACATCGCCCACGGTGGGCATCAGGAGTATGTCGCCGAGGTCGGAATGGCCGGTGCCGTTGAAGTGGGTGTGGCTGAAGCCGACGATGGTCTTGTCGTTATATTGGTAGCCTGCGCAGTAGGCGTACGCCCCCGGTTGGTACACGCCGTCTATATTGTGCGGGATCATCTCCGTATCGGGGCTGAGGGCGACCAAACCAAAGGGCGCGCATGGGCCCGGATAGGTGTGTCCCATGCTCTGCGTGCCCACCATCGGGTTCACGTAGTCGATCAGGCGCTGCCCGTGGGCGGTGGTAGCAAGTGTTGCCATGGCGAAAATATATGCGAGTCGTTTCATAAAGCGCTTTTGCAGTTAATTTCAAAAAAGTTTGATTCAGGCTGGAAATATAGTCAAAAATCCTGGATTTTAATAAAAAACTTGATGACAGTTTAATTAGCCGCCTGACGGCGGCGGCGACACACGCGCAAGCGTGTCATCCCGAACCGGAGCGCAGCAGAGTGTGAGGGATCTACCGCTGTGTTTTTCCCATTTCCAAATCTCCAAATTATATCTGTTCTTATGGGAATGCCGGGAATGCCGCCTCGTACAGAGGATAATTCCCCGAACCGTCGGGAATGAACAGGTCGGCGAACGACGAGCCGTACTGCGCGCAGTTAATAATATAGGCCAAGACGTTAGCCAGGAAGATGCTGTGCCCGTCGCCGGTACCGTCGGCCATCTGGGTGGGGGTTTTGTATACCGGAGAGCCCACGTCGAATATTTGCGAGTCGCCCCAGTAAACGATGCCGTTCGCAGGGTCGATAAACATCATCACGCACCCGCCCGCGACCCCTCTGCTGTCGAAGATGATCGGCACGGCCGTTCCGGGCAGTGAGGCAAGGTCGACCCCCGAACTGATACCGTCGTTCTGATAGACGAAGGACGCAACGTCGCCTGCCTCGCCGAATGGCCCGTCCTGGGTCAGGTAACGGAATACGGCTGTGCGCTGATCATCCGTATCGGTGGTTATTTTCGACACATATCCCGTCCCGCTCGGTTGCAGATATTTAACATTCAGCATCGAGAGTATGGTCGTGCGTTTGTCGGAATTATACGTTGCATTTTCGAAGACGGAGTTGGTACGTTCTTCGATACAGTAAACGAAAATGCGGTCGTTGCCGTATTGCTCCCAATAGCTGTTCACGACATCGTGCCGCTGCTGGACGTAGCTGGTCGTGGGATAGCCTCCTATATGCACATAACGGAAAGAGGGGTCTATCGCGGCGGGAATGGCAGCCAGCGCGGTACCGGTAGAGGTGATCGAAATGAGGCCGGGCGTGCGCACGACGCCTCCGGGGCCGTACATCCTTGCGGCTTTGAGGTATTCAGAGTAACGGGCTATATAGCTCTGGGTCTGTATCGAGCCGTAGCTCGAACTGTACATGTCGATGATCTTCAATGGCCCGGCGATCGGCGGCAGCATGTCCTGCGAGACGACGATGGTCTGGTTCATCTCCGGATGTTCGTCCACACTGATCGCTATCGTCACCTGCGGCGACTCGCCGACGACAGGATAGTATAGTTTGTCGAAGCCCACACGCAGTCTCGACTCCTCCGGCTGGCCCGAAAGCAAGTCTACGTGCCGATAGGCGTCGTCCAGCAGATAACCGTGGGGTTCTCCCGCGTTGTTGCCCGAGGCCCATCCGTAACCTGTTATCGAGGCGCTCCAGGTCATTGAGGCAGGGATATGGATTTCGTACTCGACATAGTCGGTGTAAACGCCGGCCCTGTTGCGCGCACCGGTACTCGGCACGGACTCCGATGCGCTCGTGAGGTCCACCGAGAAATCGCCGGTCCGCCTGACGGGGATACGGATACTTATCAGGCCGCCGAGGGCTTCGAGGAAAAGGTCGTCCCCTATCGCATCGGCCGTTGCGGCGGTAGCCGTCAGCATCCATTTCTGTTGGCCGGGCGGGGCGCCTTCGACGCGCGCGAGGGTGAAGGTTATCAGGTCGGTTTCGAGCGTCTGCCCGGGGTCAGCCGTGTCGAGCGGCCCCGCGGCAGGATCGTACTCCGAAGTTATGGTGAATGGCAACTCGCTCGTGGTGATGTAGATCGCGTCGGTGTGATTGACAACGGCATCGAGCATCAAACCGTTGCGGCTCAGAACGACATAGCGGTCGTTGCCGAAATGATAATCGGAATCGCTGCCGCCGTTCCATGGCAGGACGGAGGCCTCCAACTGCGTGGCGGGATGGTTGGCGGCGTCATCGGGAGTACTCCAACCGGGGCCGGCAACATTCTCGATCGTGAATTGGTACAAGAAATTGCGCAGCACCTGTCCCATCGGATTGTATATCGGGGCATTGTCTTCCGTGTCGAAGTCCATACGGTAGTAGGTCAGCTTGCTCTGGTCGCCGTTGAAATAGCCGCCCACCACGAAGCACGTCTCCTCGTGTACAATGTGGTTGGCGGCGTTTTCGTTCAGGTAGGTGGTGAAAACCCCGTCGAGCCCGTCGGCAAAATATACGGGCAGGGGTTCGATAAGGCTGTAATCGACCGCGTCGGGAACCGAGGCGGCATTGACCATCGGCGATCTCCGGGTATCGTTATCGGCCGGCACGATGGCTTCGAGGTCGGGGAAGTACTGGCTCAGGTCGGCGGAGCGGTAGAGCGTTATGCTGCGTATATCAAGATTATCGACCGCCTGCGCTTTTTCGATCGTTATTTTGGCCACCGTACGCATCATCGGTATGCGGAGCGAACCTGTCGTCTGCGATATTCCGTCTTCGAGCCTGACGTCGCCCGTCATGACGAAAGCGCCGAGCCCGGGGTCGGCATCCGTCATGTCCCCGGTCAATCCCTCGCGCACCTCGGCCTCTGTTATCCGGCCCGGCGTACCGAGCGCATTCAGCTTCCCGGACGGGCAGTTGGCAATGGCCAGCAGTTTCACCGTCTCGTCCGTCGCATTGAGCATGGCCTCGAAGAGGGCCTCGGAGTTGTCGTCCTGGGAGACGAAGTCGGCCTCAATACCGTACCGGTAGAGGAACTCGTCGCCGTCCCGGTAGAATACCAGCAGGTCGAGGCTTCTCACCGCATAATCGGCATCGACCGCCCGGGTGCCGGCCGGCGCGGGCCGGGGCGCGCGTATCCGGAAATGGACCTTCACCTCGCCCGGAGCCGGGCAGGGGAATTCCCTGTCCGCGATACACGATACCGCCGCAAGGCTTACCATCGCAAGGCTTACCGTCGCAAGGATGAGGCCCCGGAGTATGAACAGATGTCGTTTCATGGTTTTATGTCGTTTCATGCGGCCGGTTATTCCACCATCGCCCCATCGGCATGGTAATTTTCTTCCATCACCCTCCCTATCGCCCACGCCCAAGTATTCGCCCACATTGCGTTGATATAGTTGGCGGAGTCGTAGGCCAGGGAACTGTTGGCGGTGGTGCCGATCCCTTCGGTGTGGAACAGGATCGCATCGCCGATGTACACGATGTGGCGTTCAGGATCGACCCCCATCAGCATAACACTATTATTTGGGCCCGAGTTGCCGGTGGCGACCATCAGCGGGACGACAACGGAATTGGCCGACGCAGTATTAATATACTGTGAAGCGGCGTCGTATGGTCTCGGCCTCGATATAGTGCATGCCCGGGCATTCCCGAACACCCCGACCAGGAATGGATCGGCCGCCTCGACCGTCGACAGTTCGATGCCCGTGTAGCCCGGGCCGTATCCGAACTCCGTGGCCGGATCGGCGCCGAGATTCGCCACTGGGTTATAACGCCAGACCATACGCCCGTCGAGATAAGCCCGCAAATGTTCGATGATCGATGAATCGTCGCTCGTGAGGAAAGCCACACGGCCGCTGTTCGGCTGCGTTATCCACTCATAGATAACATGGCTGACATCGGCGTTCGGGTGGTAGGCATAGGAAGTCACGATTATGTCCGCTCCCTCCAGCGCCGTTCTAATAGCGTTGGCATCGGTTTCGGTCGTCACCGTCGGGAGTATATCTATGCCGGCGCAGGGGACTGTCCCCGTCGGGCCGAAATAGCTCGTATTCCTTAACATGGCCGGTACGCCGCGGTTCGTTTGCCGGTTCAGCGAGCCGTAGGTATTGGTGCCGAGCGTCAGCACCCGTATCCTGCGTTTGGTTGGATCGTCCGGGTCGGGGTCGGTATGCCCCGGCGGCGGGTTGCGCTGGATGAAGATATTGATGGTCATCAGGCCGTCGGCCGCGTGCAGTTGCAGATAATCCACGACCGATTCTGTCGCCAGGGAGGTGGCGGTCAGCTGCCATTTTTGCTCGCCGGGCCGGTCGGGGGGGAGCGAGGTCATCTCAAAACGAATTTTGTCCGTTTCCAGCGCAAGATCCGGATCGGCGGTATCCAACTGTCCGTCGCCGGGATAGTGGACCGAGGTAACGGTAAAGGGCACGCCGCTCGTGGTGACGGTCATCGTGGCCGTACTGCCGGATTGTATGGCGAGCTCCATGCTGTCGGCGCTCAGTTTGATGTAATCGTTCTCGCCGAAGTAGAAGTCGGTATTACCGCCGCCGTTCCACGGAGTGGCTGTGGTGCGCAGGCCGTAGGCGGGACTGGCGGCCGCCTGCTGCGCAGTTGCCCTGCCGCGGCTTTCGGCCCCGACGATCGTGAACTCGTACCAGTAGTTGCGCAGCACCTGCCCCACGGGATTGGCCGGGTCGACCAGATTGCCGCAGTCGAGACGGTAATAGGTAACCTGCTCATCGTCCGCAAACCGGCCGCCCACGATAATACACATAGCCCTGGTCGCGGGATCGACCCCGTCGTCCAGTCCGGACGGGATAGCAGTTTCGTGGACATAACCCGAGTAGAACTGGCTGCCGTCCACCGTATACGGGCCCCGGTTGAGGGTATCGGCCGGGTTCGGGACCGACGGGGCGAGTGGCATGGGGGCAGCGATCTCGTTTTCGATATTTCCGGCATCGGGAAAGCATTGCCAATATTCGGGCGTGCGCCGGATCTCCACGCTGGTCATGATGAAAGCGGAGGAACCCCCGTCCAGCCGGACGGCGACCGAGACCTTGGCGACCGAACGCACCAGCGGGATGCGGACTATGCCCGTCGCCTCGGAAAGCGAAGCCAATTGCGCCGCCCCGGTCATCGGAAGGCCCTGCGAGAAGTCGTGATCGTCGCTGATCAGTGCGCTGCGCACAGCGGCTTCCGTTGCCCCTTCTTCGATATTATCCAAAAATCCGTCGGCACAGTTGGCCACGGCCAGCAACCTGACCGGGTCTTCGCTGTCCACGAGCAGCGCCTCGAAATCAACGGCGGTGTTGTCAGGCTGATCGAGCTTTCGGCCCACGGCCGTATACCGGTAAGTGAAATTTCCCGCGCCGCCTTCCTGCACGAACACCAGCAGGGATATGTTGTTCACTGCAAACTCCCCGTCGTCCGCCGCCCGGGTAGTCTTCAGCCCGGGCTTGGGCATACTCATACGGAAGCGTATGTTCACCCGGTCGGAGGCCGGGATGTCAGGCCCCGGAATATCCCTGTCAGGCATGCACGATACGGCCGCCAGGCTTACCAGCGCGAGTATCATGTGCTTTAATATGGATATATTCCGTTTCATGTTTTACTTTCCTGTAATCCTACCAACCCTTACCCAGATCGTGGCCGCTCCAATCCCATATTTCCACGGTAACGTTCATCTCGCCGAAGACCAGGCGCAGGTTGATCTCGTGGGCGGTCGGATCGGCGCCGCTCTGCTCAATGGCGTCGGCCAGCGCTATGCGGAAGATCTCGCTCCCCGCCGCGTTCCTGACCACGAGGTACATCCCCGCCATATCCCCGAGGGGGAAAGTGTCGAATGCCGCCATCGCATAAGGAACGCCGTCCACCTGAACGGGGTCCGTTTTCACTGCGGAAGTTACCGTGGGCAGGGGATCGTCGAGCGGCTGCATTCCAAAGAAGGTCACGGCTGGGGCGAGGTTCGTTATTTCGACCGTCGGCATCGAGGCGGCATTCTGCGGCAACCCTTCGATGATAATATTCATCGCGTTGTGGGCCTCGGCAAATGCGACCGCGCCGGTGTAATCGCCGTCCGCGGGGACAGAGAATTCGTAATACGGCAGCGGCCGGGCAATCCTTCCGGCACGGGCGGCCGCGACGGCGGGAGCGTACCACGCCGGGTCGCCGTTACCGAGCACCTGCTGCCCGGCGCCGTTGAAATCTTTATATGTGACCACAGGCGTGCCGTCGATCACCCTGCCCTCCGTGTTGTCGCCCACATTGGCCCAGAAGACCATCCGGTAATCGCCCGGGGCGAGTGTCAGCTCCACCCCCGTATACCGCTCCAGGTCGGCCTTGGCGAGCGTTGTCGCAGGGGGGATGTACGTCCCGCCGCCATCGAAAAGAACGGCAGCAACCGATGTGATTTCGTCCGTAAACAGTCCGCCGTCGAAGAGCGAGAAGTCGATCTTCACATTGGGCTTCGCCGTCTGACAGCCGCTCATATCCTCCCCGACGCACCCTGCCATGGCGGATGCCAGTGCGGTGAGGCACAACAGGCGCAACGGGATATTCATTATTTTCATAACAAACTTTTATTTCTTGTGGTATGCGCCCCACCCAAGTGGCGCATACCTGACATTGGGGCATCCTGCGGCCCCGGTCTATACTAAAATTCCTTTCCGAGAGTTACCGGGATCCAGTTGTCCAATACAAGGTGGACATTAACCTCGGCCCTCGTAACCGGCACGGTCGGGTCGTCGGTACCGCGGCTGTTGGCAGTCGTGGCGTCGCCCGTGAGCGTGATCGTGATATTGTAGCTGTGGCCGCGGACAACACTCTTTTCGGGTATGTCCGAACTGCCGTCCGTGAAATTCTCGTAAGGCGCCAGGTGCACGGGGAAATAGAACGTATGTTCGTCGTCCTGCATCTGGAGGGTAACGATGGTCGGGAATGCCGCCGCCGATACCGCGTCGTTCTCAAAGACATAGAAATAGTATTGCTGTCCCGTTGGCAACACGCTGTATGCGTTGATCATGGACGCGGTCGTGCCGGAATAAAAACCGGTAGGCTTGTTCGTGAACCCGTCGACGACCAGACCTTCCAGATATTTACTCGTGGCAACGTAATCGGCATCCGTCGATTGCGGGATCAGGGAGGTACCGAAGAGCCTGGACTGGCCGCCGGCGTTCAGCACGGCGACGTTGGTAATGGCGGCGGCATTCGGCGAGGTCGTGTTCTCCATATTGTTGAGCACTGTCAGGGCGATGCGCGCGGCAATGAACGAAAGGTTCACGGTAGCTTCGGCCTCCGGAGTAGCGTCGCCGCTGAATGCGCCGAGGGGAGCGCTGCCGGTCGCCCAGCGGTTGTAGTTTGCCAGAGTGTACTGGGTGGAAAGGTCGACCACCTTCGTGGTCAGGTCCTCTTTGCTCGAGTAGTTGTTCCTCTGGTCGCCGGCATTGGCGATCACATATACCTCTCTCGCGTAGGTAGTCACCTCGATCCTCTCGTCCCCGCTGCCGTTGGTGGTAAAGTATTCTTTGGTCGCCAGGGTCCCGTCGCCGTTGAAAACGAATACGGTGAAATTAGACACTGCGTTATCCACCGGAAGCGCACCGGTAGCCCTCGACCCTTCGTTCATGGTCGGATTGGCCAACTCAATGTTCAGATAGGCCCTTTCCCCCTTGACAGGAGGCGGGTTGCTGCCTTTGTTACAACTTGTGAAGCCTGCGATCGCAATGACTGCTACAGCCAGAATCGCACTTTTGAAATGTTTTTTCATGCTGAGAAATTTTTGACGGTTAATAAATTGTTTTTATTGGTTTGATTCGAAAGAAACACGCTTGTTAAGCCTTGATCGGCTCGGGCATGGATTTACTTTTACCGCTTATGGAGCAAAGCGGATGCAGGCCGGAGAAATGGCATTTTACAGTCCGGGGCGGAATATTCTGCATCGTCATTCGGGGTCTTACGAAAATGATGAACGGCAATGCCGACGACATCGGCATATGCCGTTTTATACTCATAACCACTATATTTATAAAGGTTCTTATACAATTGCGCCTTATTATATTTATTCAAAATTAGATTGATATTTTTTATTTTCCAAATATTATGCCAATACACGAATAGGACGCCACTATTTTACGGCACCACTAATACAAACATGCATTATCAAAGAATATATACACCGCCAGATTTTACGCCAGGAATTATTGCGGCCCATAATCCATTTTCCGTGTTTTACGCATGCCGGTCATGGAAATCAGATACAGGGCTGTTCGCCAAAAGACCATCCATGCTTGTAGAAAATGGCCATATATTAAAGAAAAATATCCCGAACTACAATTTAGCAGCATGCAAATATTTGTTTTAATGAATTATTTTTGCATTATTACCCTAATCGAATACAATACATTTATGGAGACCTCTAACTAAAATAGAGACAATTCTGAGAAAGTAGCGGAACCGGAGAAAAAGAACGCAGGACAAAAATAATCCGATCATGTTCCGCCAAAAAAAGAGAAGGGAGCATGCAATGCATGCTCCCTTTGTAGCCTCGCCGCGACTCGAACGCGAATCTGAAGTTTAGGAAACTTCCGTTCTATCCCTTGAACTACAAGGCCGTTATTTTTACCGTTCCGAAGTGCAAAGATAACAATCCGGACGGATTATTCAATCACGCAGGCCGTATTTATTTCGAGAAATCGACACCGTCGTATGCCCACTTCACGTAAGCCGCACCCCATGTGAAGCCGCCGCCGAATGTGGCAAGGATTATATTGTCACCCTTCCTTAGCCTGCCCTCGTAATCGCGCAGAGCGAGAGGAAGCGTCGCCGTGGTCGTATTGCCGTAATTCTGGATGTTGATCATCGCCTTATCCTCCGAGATACCCATCCGTTTCGCCGTGGCCTCGATGATCCGGATATTGGCCTGATGCGGAACAAGGTACGCTATATCCTCGGCCGCCAGATGGTTGCGGTTCATCACCTCCAAAGCCACGTCGGCCATGTGCGACACCGCCGCCTTGAAGACCGGCTGGCCCTCCTGATAGATATAGTGCCACTTGTTGTCGATCGTCTCGTGGGTCGGGGGATAGGCCGAGCCGCCCGCCTTCATGTGCAGGTGCTTTGCGCCGTTGCCGTCGGAGTGGAGGTCGAAATCTATGATCCCGTACCCGTCCTCGCTCGGTTCCAACAATACCGCGCCAGAACCGTCGCCGAAGATCGGGCACGTCGCGCGGTCGGTGTAGTCGGTGATCGAAGACATCTTGTCAGCGCCCACGACAACCACTTTCTTATACTTGCCCGTCTCTATGAACTGCGAAGCCGTTGACAGTGCGAACAGGAAGCCGCTGCAAGCCGCGATCAGGTCGTACCCGAACGCGTTCATTGCGCCCACCTTTGCGCAGATAAGGTTCGCCGTAGCCGGGAAGAACATATCGGGGGTCACCGTCGCGCAGATCAGCAGGTCGATGTCCATCGGGTCGGTGCCGGTCTTTTCCAGCAGGTCGCGCACCGCGCGCTCGCCCATATAGGAACTGCCCAGGCCCTCGCCCTTCAGTATGTGCCTCTCCTTGACGCCGATGCGGGTCATTATCCACTCGTCGGTGGTGTCGACCATGCGGCTCAGTTCGTCGTTGTCCAGAATATATTCGGGCACCCACGCCCCAACACCGGTTATCGCGGCGGTTATCTTTTTATTCTTCATTATCGACTTGTTCGTTATCGACTGAAAATTTCGCGTAATTTGTTGACCAGCCTGCCGCGGATGTTCTGTTCCGTTTGCAGTACCATGTTCTTAATCGCCAGCGGGCTCGAACATCCGTGGCCCACCATGACGTTCGCGTTGATGCCCAACACCGCCGTGCCGCCCACCTTTTCGTAGTTCAGTTCGTCGATGTAGCCATTGTCCATACCCTGCGAGCGGCATATCTCGTAGAAACCCTCGGCCATCTTCAGCAGGCTGTTGCCCACGAAACCGTCGCAGACAACCACGTCGGCCAACTCGCCCGTGAGGATATTCTTCGCCTCGATATTGCCCACGAAATTGAAATCGGCGCTTCCCTCCATCAGTTCGTAAGTAGCCTTGGCAACCAGGTTGCCCTTCTCCTTCTCCTCGCCGATATTGAGCAACGCCACGCGCGGCCTCTCGATCCGGAGTACGCTCTGGGCATAGGCGCTGCCGAGCATTCCGTATTGATAGAGCACGTCGGGCTTGCAGTCCACATTGAGCCCCACGTCCAACAGAAGCACGTGGCCTCCGTCGACCGTCCCCACGAGCGCCGAGATCGCCGGGCGTATCACCCCTTCGATCTGCCGGACCACCTGCATGCTCCCGACCATCATCGCCCCGGTGCTGCCCGCGCTGGCGAACCCGTCGATCTTACCCCCGGCGAGGCTGCGGAAGCCCACGACCACGCTCGAATCGGTCTTTTTGGAGAATGCCAGTGCGGGATGGTCGCCCATCTCGATCACCTCGCCCGTGTGTACGATCTCGAAAGTGTCCTCCGGGCAGTTTTCCTCCCTGAGCACCTCCGCGATCCGCTCCCGGTCGCCGAAAAGTACGATACGGCTCCCGCCGGCCAATTCCGGCAGGGCTTCGATCGCACCTTTAACAACCGCACGCGGGGCAAAATCCCCGCCCATCGCATCGAGACCTATCTTTATCGTCATACCAACCGGTTTGGTCCGCAAACGGCTTACCTCAACGGGTCGTTAGTCGACCTTCTTTTCGACAGCCAGTTTTCCCCTGTAAAAACCACACTCCGGGCAAACCCTGTGGTACATTACAGCCGAACCGCAGTTGGAGCAAACGGCAACCGTCGGAACGGCCGCTTTGTAGTGTGTCCTTCTTTTGTCCCTCCTCGTCGAAGAGACCTTGTGTTTGGGATGTGCCATAATTGTAAGTTATATTTAAGTTTAATTTTTTCTCTCCTGCCGATTAACCATTAACCGTTAATCATTAACCACTACGTCCCGCAGTTTCTGCCACTCCGGGTTATCCTCCATCCGCTGCATCTCGCTGCCCTGCTCGGCCCTGCTGAACTCCTCCTCGCTGATCAACCTCACGCCGTTCAGTATTTCGGGGCTGCATCCGGGACGGCCGTCCGGACCGTCGGGGTGCACCCTCCGGTACGGCAGCGCGAGCACGATGCTTTCGTATATATATTGCGCCAGCGGAAGTTCGCCCTCCCCATGGCTGAGCCACATCAGTTCGCCGTCGAAGTCGTCCTCCGTCTCGCCGAAGCGCACCTTGAACCCGCCCTCGTAATCGACCGCGACCACACAATCTTCCAGGCAGCGGTCGCACGGTACGGTGACCCCGGCCTCGATCCGCGCCTCCACCTCCATCACCGTCGGGCCTTTGGTAAGCACGATATTCGCAACTCCCCTGCCTCCCGTGATCTCCGACCCCTCGAAAGCTTCGAAGAACCTGTCGTTGAGTTCGAAAGCGTATTCGTGCCTGCCTTCGTCGAGCCCCTTAAAAGCTATGGAATATCTCTTCCGTATATCCATTTCACACCGAAAATAGCCCCCAAAGATATACATTGTTTGTCGTTTTCACAAGATTTTCCGAAAAATTCACACCACGATTGCAATACAGGTGCTTTTCAGCACGTTTTTTGTTCGTGCCCATAAAAAATGGTCGCGCGGCAATTATCCGGGGCCGGTTTCGGACGCAAAATTACCCGCCGATAGTCGACTATGTGCAAAAAATACAAAATTCGGACACATTCTTTTGACAATTATTTTACCTTTGTAGTACTAACCCTATATAATATGCCTGCGATCTCCAAGACGAGATACTCGATCGAACTGTTGTGCGACTACCCCGAGTGGTGGCGCTACAACGTTTATATCATGGCCGTCGGCTTCGGGGAACCCGGAGGGTCGGGCACGTTCAACAATTTTGTCGACAAGGTCGCCGAAACCGGCAGTCAACTCCGCGCCGCACCCGAGGGCTATCCGTCGCCGCGTGTGATCAGGCTCGACACCCAGGAGTGCGAATTCGTGGACATATATGTATATGTGGTGGCCAACTCCTTTCCGGCGACCGACGCTATCAGCGACTGGCCCCCGTTCCCGGTAACCCTGCGCGTGGCTGCGAACGGAATACCCGTCGAGGAAAAAACCTATGAAGTCAACCAGTGGGGCGGCCTTACCGTCGTCGCCCATCGCGTGAATATATTCGGTTAACGGTTAATTACTGCCTTTAACTTAACTATCTTTGTCGATAAACACATCTAACCGATACTGATTATGACTATTGTGCAGTTGGAATATTTTTTGGCGGTTGCCAACCACGGAAGTCTTGCGGCAGCGGCGGAATATTGTTTCATTACTCCTGGCGCGTTAAGCATGCAGATCACCAGCCTGGAAAACGAATTGGGAGTGACCCTGCTCGACCGGAGCAAAAAACCGATCGTCCTTACCGAAGCCGGAAAGGTATTCCTGAAGCAGGCAAAAAAGGCATTGGCGGAGTTTTACAAATCGAGGGAGAAGATCAATGAGATCAAGGGCAAGCTGTCGGGTAATTTGCGGATCGGCGTCATTACCACCGTATCCCCATATCTGATGCCTGTATTCATTCCCCGGTTCATTAAAAAATGTCCGGATATCAAACTGCGGATCTATGACCTGCATATAGCCGACATTGTCGAAGCCCTTGCCCATGACAAGGTCGACATCGCGATCATCGCAGGCGGAGAATCGGATGTGAAAATACAGGAAACAGAGCTGTTCGACGATAAACTTTACATGTATGTGTCGCCCGAGAACGAACTGTATGGGCGCAATGAGATCTTTATCAAGGACATCGACGTCGAAAAACTGTTGATCCTTTCCGAGGGGAATTGCCTGCGCAACCATGCATTGAGATTGTGCCAGGCGCGAAAAGAGGTCGATCCGTCGTTCGATTTCGTGAACGGTTCGTTGGAAAATCTGATGTACACCGTCGACCGCACATCGTTCACGACCGTCATACCCGGCATGGCCATACGCTCTATTCCCGAGGAGAAGCGCGACCGGATCATACCGTTCTGCGGGGTCGATGCCAAGCGGAAAATAACCATGGCCATAGCTCCCACCTACGTCAGGGAGTCGTTGGCACACATCGTAAAAGAGACTATTCTGGAGGTTGCGGAGGAAGAATTTACCCTGTCTGAATTCCTGATACAATAAGAGGTTGTTCGGGAAGCTCCAAACAACCTCTAACGTCGATATGGCCGCTTATGCCATTTCCTTATTTATGCGAATTAATGGTTGGAGCTAACGTCATTGCGAGGGCTTTAGCCCGAAGCAATCCAGAGGAATGGACCGGGCTGCTTCGTTCCTCGCAGTGACGCCTGCGGCATCAGATTGCTTCGGGCTAAAGCCCTCGCGATGACGTGCCGAACCGACAGACCGGATCACCGGATTCGAGATATTTGCGGATCTCTTTGAGTTTCATCTTCTTCTTCATCAAGCGTCGGATCACTCCGATTCGCGCCACCCCCTGCCGGGTAAACAGTATGCCGCCGTCGGCAGCGGACATATGTCCCGGTATCTCGAACCAGTCGACCCACATACGGACCGTCCATCGGTCCAACCCGTAAAGCTCCATCACATCGTCAATGGTGTAATGGAGCTTTTCCGATGGTTTTACTTTATTAACTTCACCGCTCATTTTCCATCTACGGTATGGCATTGGCACCCCAATAGCTGTCCCACGGAGCAGGCATGGCGTCGGGCCCGCTCTCAATCAACAGATCGGTGAAGTGGGAGCCGTACCTGGTGGCGATCTCCATATATTTCACGATGTTCTGCAGGAATAATTCCCTGTTACTATCCCGCCTGTCGTCTTGGAAGTGCTCCGTTTCTCCGAAGTAAACCAGATGCCTTTCGGGGTCGATGATCAGCGTCGACCGGCCGTTAGAGTGATGGAGCATCGGCACCGCCGAGGAGGGCAACCCCGTAATGGGTATGGATGACATGTTATTCGCATCGCTGTAAAAACCCTTTGCCTGGAGGTCGGAGGCGACAAGCTTGTTTACCGCGTGCTGCATAATGTACTGGTAAACTTTAGTGTTGGCCGACGCCGGTCTGATCCAATGGACATCACCCGAAGGATCTGTATTGCCATAGACCGCATTTGGGTAGCGCTCCGGGTATGTGTTTCCTTCCGGATCGCTGTTTAACGGCGACGCTGCCAGGTTCAGATATGGAACTCCACCGACGTTATGGGCCGTCAGTACCGTCAGGCCGTCGGGATGGCTCGCTCTCCACTCGTTCACCCTGTTCCATGTAAAATCGGCTGCGGCACTCCCGAAATTCAACGTTATATGCGCATAATTAATATGGTCGGGAATAACCGTAAGGTAGTTGTTCGTGGTCCCCTCACCTTCGCCCGACCATCCCGGTATCTTATACAACAACTCTCTCAGATAGGGATTCCAGTGGTCGCCGCCTATGATGTTTCCCCAACCGACACCGCCTCCCGTGGAGAAGTTCCAGGC
>QMCE01000199.1_pt1 | contig 28929 bp, 21 predicted proteins | sample 1821851 | NCBI WGS metagenome assembly QMCE01 (sample SAMN09453174, study PRJNA476694) | Termite gut metagenome, whole genome shotgun sequencing project. | isolation source: worker | host: Odontotermes sp. | place: South Africa:Pretoria | collected 2016-01-28 | reverse complement strand
GTTTTCACCGTCAGCGTACCGTCCGAATTTATGAACACAACGCCCGAATCGACGGCGAACTGTGCTGTAGGATATATCGCAACCTGATGTCCGGCGGAAGTGAGCATGTTCACGTGGAGCTCTGTGCCTGTGTCAAATCTTGTCTCCTGCGGCGGAATCTGGCGTGTCAGGATTACATCCACACGCCTGTCATCGGTTTTACTGGCACCTATACTTGATGTCAGTGCAAAATCATCCTCAGCTATTCTGAAGCCGGCCTTTTGCAGGAAATCCTCAGACATGCTGTGCCTGAGACAGATTGAATATTCCCCGTTCGGCAGCAATGCGCCTGAGGCCACGTCAGAGAAATCCAGCACCACGAGTATTTTTTCAGTAATCCTCTTCGTGTTGTCGGTGGGTCCGGGATAGTGCGCCTGCGTTCCCGTGCCCAATGACACGAAGCTTGCAAGCGAAATGGAGCTTTCACTGCCGGACTGTGTTGAAACAACGGAATAATACGCCATGTTTGAGCTGTTATTCATGTCGCTCAGAATTATCTTCGTGCCATACGGGAAGCTCACGGGCGTTATCTCGTCATCTACCTCTGATAACAGCGTGATGTTCATTCCGCTTGCTCCTGCGGCTTCGGGGTAATACACCGTCGTGAAGAACGTTGAAACCGCACTGAGGCTGTTAATCTCTATATCAGGCGGAGTTTCGTTATATATTTCTCTGAAAACCTCTCCCTTTGCAATGTCGGCAGTCTGCACCTTATTTGTGCTTTCCTCGCCCTCAAGCGTGAGGTTGACAACAACCCTGTTTACTACAATCTCATCCTCATATTCCTTAAATGTCACTTTCATTTTCCCGCCGACAAAACCTCTGAAATCAGGCTCATAATACAGCTTAAACAGAGCTTTTCCGTTTGTTCCGGCATACTGCCCGTCGCCTGTGGTTGATGGGTCAATATTTCCGTACCTCCACACGCCCTCTGCGTTTGACGTCCATGGGGCGGGCGGATTTAAGGTTTGCTCATTTGTGAAATAAACAACACTTCCCGTGTCTTCCCATGCGCCGTTGGCCTCCGAACCGTTGGTGGCCTCTACGCTCATGGCAAATGTATTATTCTTATTCTTCTCATTTGAAGAACCAAGTGCAGGAAGCGTAACCGTGTCTGATACTATTTCCGGCAAAACAAGATAGTAGCTTCCCTCTATCTCTATCGGATCTTCTATCACATAGCCTGACACATTCATCGAGGTGGGAAGCTCAAATTCCTGAACAGCCAACCCTGTGCCGCCGTTATCTCCATGTACCGCCTGAATTGTCAAATCTATTACAGATGCCGCGCTTCCAAGGCGCCAATATGCGTATGATGAGGTTTTCCCTGACTCAAGCGGAAGATTCCTGCTTGAATCTGTATTTGCCCTGATGAAAGCGCCTGTGTCATTCGGGGCGCTTGCTCCTTCTCCGTTCGGGCTTACTGTGCTGCCGAGGGCAGCCTGAATCGTGACACCGAATTCATCTGAACCACTCTCGGAGAGAATATCCAGCCAGAATACGCCGCTAACCAGCCCGAATACTCCGCTGCTGTCTCTTATTTGCAGAATTCTGCCCTGATATATCCGCAGTGTGTTTCTGCCGGTCTCGGCTGTGTGCGGGACAGGTGTGGCAAATAAAGGGTAATTCCCGGTTATTGTTCCTGCTGTCAGTGAGGATAGCTGCCTCACCTCTCTGTCAACCGTGATGGTGCTGTTGTTTGCGATTACCAGCTCGCCCACCACCGCAACGGAATAATATCTGACAATTGCCTCTGTTACGTCATTTGCGCCGTAAAGACGAATGTTTGAATTTCTGACATATACATGCTCGGCTCTCTGAAGAGATTCCATCTCGCCAACATAATTTTCGATGAAAACAGTGCTTGTTCCCAGCACATTCGTGAGGTTTCCGCCGCCGAAAATGCTTCCTGTCATCTGCATCGTGTTTGCGCCGCTTGTACCGTTTACATATACGTTTGTGTCTCCTAAAATGAGGTACACATCGTCTCTGAAAACCGGGTTGTCTCCGCCGGGAATATTCCCGCCGCCGTATATCGTGCCGTTCAGAGTGATATTGCCGAGCGTCGGGTTCAGGTTGACGGTTGTGCTGCCTGTAACGTAAGAACGGTTACAGCCGCCCCAAACCGCACTGCCGATGCTGCCTTTTTCAATCAGCACATTCGTGTTGCCGAATATAACACCGTTTGCACTGTCATCTGTTATTGCACCGCTTCCGCCGCCGAAAATAGCTATATTTACCGTTCCGCCGGTCATGTGGACATTTGTGCTGACGTCTGCATTCGGCGTCGGTGCAGGCATGCCTCCTGCTATTGTGCCGGTTCCTACGTCCCCGAAGTCACCGCCGCCATAGACGATTCCCCTGATAATGCCGCCGGTGATGTCGATGTTCGTGCTCGATTTCACAAGCCCGTAATTCCCGCCGGCTGCTCCGCCGCCCGAGTCTCCCGCACTTTGTCCCTGTCCTGCGCCGAACACGCTTCCTCCGATGTCGCCGCCGGAAATGCTGATAAATGTACTGTCGTTTCCTATGCCGTTCACTATTCCGAGTGCGCCGCCGCCATAGACAGTTGCACCGATTCTGCCGCCGGTTATATTTATTCTGCTCTGCCTTGTCGTTGCACGCTCTGAGCCGTAGCCGCCGCCGTATACTCTCGCACCGACAAGCCCATTGATTATATTCACGGTGGCTATGCCGCCCGCCGTCTCTGTTCCCACGGGGGCAAAGAAGCCGCCGCCGTAAACAGAGGTGGCAATTCCGCCCGTGCCGATATTGACGGTTACGCTTGAATCAACAAGGACAGGCGCATACTCTCCGCCTGCAATAAGATTTCCGCTCTCCTCGGGGTTGCTCGGGCTGAAGCCGTTTTCGCCGATTGTTCCGTTTGTAATGCTCACTGAAGAGCTGCCCGCAACGGTTCCGCTTGTTAGGTCTGTGCTGCTTCCCTTACTTCCGCCGAAGGCATTTCTTCCCACCACGCCGCCGTTTATGATGAGCTCCGAATCTCCGCCCACCGGGCCCATCAGGCTTCCGCCGTAAGCATTGCGCCCGACCCTTCCGCCGCTCACATTCAGCGACGTATCACCCGTGACTTCTCCGACTCTTCCGCCAGCATAGGCGTTTTCGGTTATCACAGCTGTTTCAAGTGTGACAACCGCATCGCCGCCGACATTTCCGTTGTCGCCGCCGCCATAGACCGAGCCGCCTATATTAACTGTCGCATTTCCGCCTTCATTATATATGTGCATTGAAGCATTACCGTTCACCGCACCAAGAACATCATTCTCCGGCATGCCCTTTCCGCCGCCGTAAACAGAGCCGTTAATCGTACAATTCCCGATTATATCTATCATGGTGCTTTGCACGTTTCCGTTATCGCCGCCGCCGTAAACAGAGCCGGAAACGGTGGAATCTTTTATGGTGACTGCAGGTGTACCTGTGTCAACATGTGCGCCCGCTCCTTCTCCGCCCGCAAACACATTGCCCTCTGACGATTCTGTGCCGATGCTTGAATTTATAATGCTAAGCTCTGTCGAATTGACCTTGCCCTCCTTGCCGCCGCCGAACACTGAATGAAGCGTGCTTGAATCAGAAATTGAAACGCTTGTTGCGCCTGAAATTGCCCCGTTATATCCGCCGCCGAACACCTCGCCGACCGTTGCCCCGTTTATCACCCTTATCTCCGAGCTCGGCGAAACAGCGGCATTTCCGCCGCCGAACACTGTTCCAAAAACCGTTGCAGCGTCTATCAGCACGCTCGTTTTGGAAGCTGCGTCGCCTATGGTGGCTGTAACTCCTTCGCCGCCGCCATATACATTGCCGTTGCCGCTTTCTTCACCCACAATGCTACTTTCTCCGACTATTTCAACAGAGGTTGAACGCACGGTTCCGTTCTTTCCGCCGCCGTAAACTTCATTTATAACCTCTGAATTCGTCACAATTACTTTTGTCACGCCGGACACAGTGGCATCCTCGCCGCCGCCGTAGATGTTTCCTACTCTCGCTCCGCCTGAAACAGACACACCGCTGCCGCTGTTCACAGCACCTCGCTGTCCGCCGCCATAGACAGAACCGCCTACGCTTCCTCCGACTATCTGCACGGGGAGCCCACCGGCAGGATTGGCAAGCGTTGTGACTGTTGCCGCCTCGCCGCCGCCATATACATTTCCGCCTACATTGACAGCGCCCAGCTCCACATAGGAAGATCCCACCATGCCGTTCATGCCGCCGCCGTATAAGTTTCCTTCAATCTCCGCATTCTCTGCCGAGACATATGCCGCACCAGTAATATTGCCTTCATATCCGCCGCCGAAGACATTGCCTATCTTGCCGCCGGTTATGTCTATGCCTGTTGCCGGAACATTAGCAAGGTTTCCGCCTCCGTAGACAGTACCAGCAATATCTCCTCCTGTAATGGAGACCTGCGCTCTGCCCGGGACAACGCCGCCTGCCTGGTCACCGCCGCCGAAGACATTGCCGCTTATAATTCCGCCGGAAATTGCAAGAGAAGAATTCGTACCTATTGCGGCATTTCCTCCGGCAGCAAAAACATTATTCTGTACATTCCCCCCGGAAATATTGACGCTTGTCCCGCCTGAAACGGCACCCATGTTGCCGCCGCCGTATACCCTGCCTGTTATCGTTCCGCCCGAAATCTTGACACTTGCGTTTCCGCCGACTATTCCTGCCTGCTGGTCACCGCCGCCGAAGACATTGCCGCTTATAATTCCGCCGTGAACTTCAACGCTCGAATTCCCGGTAGTGTTTTTTCCTATACCAGCTCCGAAAATATTCCCGACACTTCCGCCGAATATCCTTACTCTCGTGTTTCCTCTGACTTCCGCAACATTTCCGCCTCCGTAGATAGCTCCCTGTACCTGAGCATTTCCGCCGACTGCTATTTCAACGTTCCCCGTTAGCGTCTGAGCATTATTTACAGACGCAGCAATATTCCCCGTTACCAATGCGTTGCCCGCCACCACTATAAGTGGGTCAACTGTACGTCCTTCATAATAACTCATCAGTCCGTTTATCTGCGTAAATTCTCCCGAAAGCAGCCTTGCTTGTGGCCTGGCTCCGTCTGGGGTGTCAGCATTGATACAATATATATGGGGTCTGTTTGCAGGGGCACTTGAAGTCACGTTATTTCCTATAGTGAGAGTATTATTGTTGATTTTTATGTTCGAAACTTCCATGCCCTGGTTTCCGTTAAGAATGATATTTTCAATTCTCAAATTCGCAGACATACTCATTTCGCCCCAATACCTGCCACCTGCCCAGAATAGAGCTGACGGATTACTGTTCTGCCCCTTGGGGTCACGCGATGTTAATGTGAATGGATAATCAGCATGAAGAATGCCAAAATTATTATCGGCATCTGCCGTTATTACAAGGTAATTATTATATATGCTTCCTCCTGCGGCGGCTGTTTGAAAAGTGTTTCGATATGTTGCGATATTTGGCAGTGTGCCGTTACTGCAATATATCACATTAACATTGTTTACATTTATCCATTTTGCTGTCAGCTGCGTATCGCCCGATATGGTGATTACCTCACCGGGGTCTCTGTGTGTTCCGGTTCCTGTCTCTTCCCACCCGCCGAAAACATAGCCCGTACGAGTATAATAGCAAAGCGGAACGATGACCTCTCCATCCGGAGAAGCCTCGACATCGTCATTTATCCCTGTTGCGTCTGCCGCACCGGCGTTGAATGTAAGCCTTGAGGCAATAGGTGCTGCCAAAAGACGGATTCCCAAAGCCCTCACGGGACGCATGGTTACCTCGTCAACCACCTCTTCAGAGGCAAAAAGCCCGAAGAAGCCCCCGTTTGCTTCCTTTGTTACAGTCATATCCGCCGTGAATTCCCTGTGCTCATCGCCCGGCTGAAGCTCTCTTTCAAGAGTTTGCTCATTCTCCCCTGGAATATCGCTCCATGCATATTCCCCCGAGGAGAAATCCATCTCGCCCATTTTCCACTGTATATCGGAAATCTCGTATCCTTCCGCCGAAGGAATGCTCAGAGTTGCTGTATTTTCACTGACCTCGGCATCAATCTCTATCCTCGGTTTTTTATCCCATGAAGCGATGAAATATAAATCCTGTTTTCCGTTCACCTGATATTTTGAGCCAACCTCTCTCACCGTGTCAGCATCGTCCCTTGCCTCTGTCCAGCCCTTGAATGTATATTCAAACATGGCGTCGCCCGCCTCACCTGTAAAGGCATAAGGCGGAACAGGCAAAACTATTTCCCCGCCGACGACGGGCATGTCTATCAGCATGTTCTCGTCTGCCGAGCTCTGCCCGCTTCCAACGTTGAAGGCAGCGGATATAATCGCATCGGCTCTGATTATCCCTGCGCTTTCCGCAGCCGAGGCAAATGAGTTATTATTCACTGAAGCGATGAAAAAACGCTCGCTGTCTTCAAATGGATAAAAAACCCCGTCGTCCATTTGCTGCTCTACTATCGTTTCAATTGAGAATTGATTTTCGCCGTCTTCGGAAGTATTTTCAACAGTTATCTCGCTGCTCTCGAATTCATTGATGATTACATGCGGTCTTGGCGCACTGCTTTCGTCGTCTCCGGAAAGAGCTTTTTCTCCGATATAAATCACACTTTTCGGCAATGTGAGGCAATCTCTGATATTTCCGAGATTATAGAGAAGGTAATCTCCGATTGACGTTACGCCCATTTCTATTTCAACGGCCTTTATTTCTTCTGCCTTATGTGCAAACGGGGCTGTTTCCGCCGTGTAGTCAGCAGTGTCACCGACACCGCTGATTTTCAGGAGGCCGTCATCAGAGAGCTCTGCAGTGACATTGCCGAAATTCTTTCCTATGTCAAAGGTTCGCTCATTGTCCGGCGCAGGGGCAGCCATGCCCGTCTCTGCCATGACAGTCGCAATAAGCGTGATTATAAGAAGAAAGCAAATTCCTTTTCTCATAATACTCCAGAATCCTGAATTCTTTATCTGCGTCATAAGCGAACCTCCTTTCTTCGTTTTAATTTCTTTGCCGAATTATTCCAAAGACACCGTAAAGTTGCTCTTGGAATAATTGTTACTGACGTTTTGTTTGTAGAATACAAATGTATATATTCTGCCGGACTCCACCGCTATTGTGGCGGTTGAATCCACTGCCTGTGCAAAAACTGCATCTGATGTGTCCGGAATCAGACCGCTTTGCCATGTTATCGTCGCCGTCTGCCCTGTCGAGCCTCCTCCAAGATGAAGAAGCACCCTGTTGCCGACATCTTCAACCGTGTATGTAATTGTGTTCTGAATCGCTGTGAAGCCGTATGCCGCTGTGAGCCGTCTCTCGTACATGCCCTCTGATGTGGCAGAAATCCTTACGGTTTCGCCGCCGTCAAACAGATGGCTGTTTACCTCCACTGTCACGGGAATGCTCTGCTCTCCGCCGCCTGTAAAGGTGACTTCCCCGCTTGTTCCCGAAATCACATTGCCAAAAATATCCTCGGCATGATATTCCACACGAAATTCCTCATCGGTTACCCTGAGTGAATCCATATAATTGCGCAGCTCAAACGGTATGCTTATCATAACGGCATCCTGTGCTTCAATCTGATAATACGGCTCCGGTGCTTCATGTGAAAGCTTATCACTTGAGAAATAAAACGGCTCTGCCACTGCTGCGGCATCATTACTCTGGCTGGAAATGTACCGTGCCAGTGTATATGCTCCTAAAGACAACAGCAACGCTAACGCAGCAATTATAGCCAGCCACGTCAGCAAGGATTTTTTCTTTTTTCCGGGTCTTTTTGCTTCTGTTTTTGTCATCAGAGCACCGTATTTCCTATTGCGTCGGGTCTGCCTGTGCAGTAGTCACCTTGATTGTAATCATATCTATTTCATCGCTGTATCTGTCATCTGTTTCAGTTTCGGGCCATTCTATCGTAAGGGTGTAGCTGTGAGTTTTTCTTTCCTCCGCCCCGACAGGAAGTATCCCGCCTGAAGCCGTAAGCGCGGTCTTGCTGAACGCACCGACGAGCCTGTCTACCTCTCCGCCTGAAGCACCTGTGCCCGAAAGGTCGAACTCCAGCGGAAGATTCTTCGTCGTTAAAACCTCTATATCATATTGAATTGCAATGTCGCTTTCCTCGCCGTCTTCGTTATAGTTCTCAACTGTAAAGGAAATCTCTCTGCTTGAGCCCGGGAAAATGTTCCCGCCTACGGCAAGGTCTGTTTCATACGAAGTTCCGCTTGCAAACAAAGCTATCGAAGCTGTTCCCGTTGCAGTTTCGTCAGCGGTGAATTTCGCCATCGTGCCGGAAGTCAGAATCATGGAAACAACTGCCAGATAGGCAAGATATTTAATTATCCTTTTGTCTTTCAATTTTTTCATCATACGCTTATCCATCGCCCATGTGTCTGCTTTTCGGTTTACGTTCTCTTTTGTCAAGAAGAACGGGCACTTCTATAAGTAAAAATCCGACCATTATTATAACTAAAAGTCCAAGCGGAGATTTGAGGAAATCCAGGAAGAAGCCCATATCCGCAACCGCCGCCACTACCTTGCCTACAATTCTGTATTCCGGCAGCAGTGTGCTGTCCTCTACATTATTTGCGTCTCCCCTGGTTATAAAGCCCTGAGAGTTTTGCCCGACGATTCTGTGTGTTACAAGGCTGCCTCCGCTTTGCCGGAATGTCACGATGTCGCCCATTTCGTATGCTTCTTCCTCTTTTATGATGACCACATCACCCGGGGAAAAGGCAGGCTCCATACTGCCCGAAGTGACAATCAGCTGCGCATAGCCGAACACCTTGGGAGGGTCTTGCTTCAAAACATACTGTGCAAACAGAAGCCACAGATTTGCCAAAATAAGCACTGTCAGAACTATGCTGAGGATAATTCTTATTATCTTTATGACCACTCTCATTCTTTTAGCTACCTTATGTTTATTTTCTTTCTCCCTGATAACGTGTGTCGTCGCCGAACCGGGATTCTTCCTTCTGAGTTGCGGCAATATCCAGTGATACCATGTATTCTCTGTCGCTCATTTCGGCATATAATAAATCTTGCTTATCGTTTTCGGCTCTTCCTCTCCAATCAAGTGCATCATACGGCCACTCCCATTCAAGCCTGTATATGATTTCAGAATGCGGCTGAATTGATATGAGCGATGTGAGCGCCATATCCGTGTCAACCGTTGCGCCATACATATAGTTGAAGTTGTCATTGTCTCTATAAAGGCTATAGCGAAGCGGCAAATGAAATGTTACCTCTGAAATTCTCATCTGATACTCTACGGCAAAATCATTATCATTAATGATTCTGAACCGATAGTATCCGTGCGCACCCGGTTCAATCACCGGCACTTCCTTTATTCTTCCGTCGTCGTCATCGGCTATTTGAACTGTTTTGCTCACCGTTCTGCCTCTGTCAACCCTGTTCTTAAACAAATCCACAGCAGTTTGCTGCTGCCATCTAACCCCGCCGTCCACTGACTCTGCGATGAAGCTGTCGGGCTCGGAGGGTCCGGGCTCCGGTGTCGGGTTATCATTCTCTGATTCATCGGATATCCCCCCGCTCTCTACGTCTGAGGTATCCGGCTCTTCTGTCTCACTGCCTGAGCTTTCGTCTTCCTCTGACGCCGGATTATCCGTCGGCTTAGGCGAAGGCGTTGCGGGCTCAGGAACATAATCCTCCTCTATCTCCACCTTTTCCGCTTCATTTTCTTCAATAATAATCGGCGCATTCTTTTCGGGATACAGAATTGTCTCTCCGTCATCTACAGAGGAATCCGGATTAATCGTGAAGCCGCCATCTGTTTCAATTTTTTCATCTTCGGTGATGGTCATCATCGGTGCAATAACGTTCGAAATACTTTGTTTTTCGATATATCCGTCAGGAGTTATTGCTTCCTTGCTTTCAGGAAAAACAATGAAGCCTTCCGGGGCGATTAAATTCCCCGAAGGCGTTATTGTGAAGCCTTCGCTGCTCATTGCCAGCGCCTTGTCATCAAAGGTTATGAGCTCATAATCTGCCGTGGTAACGTATGAGCTTTCTTCATTGATGTTCATTTTGTCGCCGTCAAGCTCCACTGTGAGCTCAAGCATGCGTGTATTATCCGGCAAAGTCACCACAGGCAAGCCGGCTTCAGAGACCTCTATTTTCACTTCTCTGCTTTCGTTAAAATCGAAGGTGATTTCCGTGCCGGCAATAATATGTTTATCGCTGTCAACAGCCTTCAGAGTATATGTACCCGTTTGAATATCAGAAAAGCGAAAGACCCCTTCGCTGTCTGATTTTTCCTCGGCTTTGCTTCCAAGCTTCAAGACCACATTCGGAAGCAGCTTACCCCCTGCATCGGTAACGTCTCCGCTGCTTCTGAGGTATTCTCCCGTAAGGCTTTGAATTCTCGCCGAAAGGAAATGCGTAATTTCATCTCCCATATCATCCGGATTTGCAGACTGGGGCGGTATGAGCGGAATTGTATCAAGCTGTGCCCCAAGAGATTCACCTGCTGCACGTCTGCCGAGCACGAACCCCAGTGCACCCGAGGTTATCACAAACATAAGGAGGATTATGATAAATATCGGGCGAATTATTCTTTTGCTTACGTCAATAGATTCTTTCTTTTCTTTCATCATTATCCTCCTTTCTTTTTCCTCTTAAAAACCCTCGGCAAAGAATGGTAATCCACCCTTTGCCGAGGGCTGTTACCATCGGCTGTGCCAAAAAGGCAACCATTTATTCAGTTGATAGGCTGATATTACGGAGCAGGAGTTACAGCCGGATTAACCTGCGTTGCTGTGACGCGAAGCTTAATTGTCGGCTCACGGTCCTCAGAGGCAGCCTCGCCAAACGCTGTGTCTACCGCATCATTGGAAGCAACTGCAGCGGCATTTGCCCCTTGTTGATAAGGCCACTGCCATTTGATGAATCTATCCTTCTGAGCCTCGGTCGGAGAAAGAGTCACCGTATAAATAGGCGTCCATATAGCATTATTTGGAGTCGGGAATGCCGCCCATTCGCCGGCAATGGCACCTGTCGAAGTAGTGGCAACGCCCTGCTGCATATTGGTAGGGAATACTGAGCCCACGGGAACCTGCATCTCTATCTTCACATCAACTGCAACGTCACTGTTTCCAATATCTATGGCAATCGGAATAGTGCCCTCTGCACCCGGCGCCAATACTTTCTTTTTGTCTTCCTGATTAGAACCCTTGACTGCGGCGTAATTTATATAATTATTCGCCGTAAGATTAAATTCATCTGTCCATGTCTTTGTTTCGCCGCTACCAAGACCTGTATTGTAAGCTTTGAAATCAAAGGCGGCCACGTACGCTGTTCCTGTTGCCTCTTCAGATGCGACATACTTTGCCAAAGTGCCGGATGTCAAGCTTGTCGTAACAAGTGTCAACACCAAAGCAACCGCACCTAAACGGGCTGCAATGTTTCTTTTCTTCATTTCCTTTTCCTCCTAAAAGATTTTCTTTATCGTACTTATCTTCTGTTTGAGATAATCAATGAAGCTTAATTATCTCAGCCTTGGCAAATCTCCACGGAAGCTTTGCCGTTACTCATCGCCTTGATGCCCTGACCAGTCGGCATCTTCCGTGTGAGTGTGATTATCTGAAGCAACAGTGTCCTGCTGCAAGTCACCTATGTGTTCTTGAGTGATGCGTTCCTGTGCTGCATTCACTCGCTCATTGAGCTGCCCTTCTGTTCCCCCCTGTGTTTCCTCCTGCCCATTTGCAACTCTGGCTCTGAGCATTTCAAGCTCTTCTTCCATCGCCGCATGGCTTCCGGCCTTCTTCCTGGAGGATACCGCACGCCTGACAACATCCCATAAGATGAACACCAAGAGCGGAATCACAATAAAGAGAATCATTCCCAAGGTTGTCTGCATAAACATCGCAATATCGCCGAGCCCCGGAATGTGAAGCCCTGTATACTTGCCCTGAATTTCAATCGCTGAAACAGGCATCCTGTCTTCGGTATTATTCGCATCGCCCCGTGTTATAAACACGTTTTGCCCGGCGTTCAGCTGTGTTTCGATAATTCTGTGCGTCACTGCTGTTGCGGCACCGTACGGGATGAAGCAGATGACATCTCCGACCTCGAGCGTCGAAGGGTCAACCTCCTGAATGAAAATCAAATCACCTACCGAGAACTCCGGCTCCATTGAGCCCGAAAGACAAATGACCGGCGCAACACCGAAAACTGTCGGAATCTCTTCCTCTGTCGTATAGCTTTTAACGATGAGAACAAGATTAATGACAATCAGCGGTATAAAGATAATACAGAGAAGAATGCCGATAATATTGACAACTCTCTGTCCTGCGCTTGAACGAACCTTCTCTTTCGTCATATCATCAATATCTCTCTTTACATTATTATATCACATCATTTGTGAGAAATCTATCATTTTTGATAATTTTTATCAAAAATTTCAAAATCCACAGAGCCAACAATTCCTTTTACAAGGTGCTACTTATATAAGGATAAAAAGCCCCCTTGGAATCGGCTGATTATATTATCGCATAGAGCGAGCGGTTTTGCAACCCTTTTCACGTTTTTGTTCAAGTTTTCACTTATTTTCTGTCATTTTGTGCCATGTGACTTCACTTTTCATATATTTAGTGATATTATAGCCTTGAAAAGCAAAGAAAAGGAGGGAGAAAAGTGGTTAATATCGCTCTTTACGGAAGCAATGACAGGCTGCTTGACGAGCTTGAGGGAAAGCTGCTTGAGAATTTCCGGTTCACAGGGACGGGTTATTACAGATTCCAGCGCCTCAGCTTTTATCAGACGAGCCTTTTTGAAGGCGTCTACGACCTCTTTATCATAGACATTACCGAGCACGCCGAGCGTGGCCTTGCGTTTATCAAGGATTTGAAGATGAGCCAAGGCGTTGAAGTTATCTTCATCGCCGCAAAGCCCGCCTTTGCAATGGACGCCTATGACCTCGACGGGCTCGCATATTTGCTGACGCCCCCCGATTATTCACGGCTTGCGAGGATAATCCTGAAGCGGTTCCCCCCGAAGAAGAACGCCACTGACGGTCAATCTGTCACCTTCAATACAAGCGAAGGCGTCCGTGTTGTAAATATGGACAGGATTGTATACATTAAATACACGAATCACCGCATGAATATCGTCCTTGATGACGGCATCACCGTAACCACCTCAAGCATGCGCATTTCCTTTTCCGCCGCTGCAAAAGATGTTCTTGCCAATCCGGATTTTGTCAGGAGCCATGCTTCATACATCGTAAATATATCGCATATCGTCGAGTTCGGTTCAGCCTTCATAACTCTTGACAGCAAAAGCCTTATTCCTGTTTCTCATGCAAAGCACAGTGCCGTAAAAAAGCGCATTTTAGAGTATTTCAGTTCGCCTGATTAAGCATTTATGAGAACACTTTTTCATCATTGTCAATTCTGAGAAAGGATGAAAGAATCAACGCCAGCACCATGCAGCCCACAAGCACCAGGTACAGTGTCGGGATATTGAACATATCGACAAACAGCCCCGACAGGTTTTGCAGCAGTACCCCGCCGAGCGAGCTCACCGAGCTCAATATGCCGAGTGCCGTTGACGTATAGCTCAACCCCACAATATTCCTCACAACCTTGAGATTTATCATAACCAAAAGCGTTGAGGCAACCGCCTTCAGGAACACAATCACTCCGATTAGCACCACCTGTGAGGCACTGAAGAAGCCATAGCACACAAATTGCACAACGGCGATGAGAACCGTAATTCTCAGAAGCGTCGTTCCGCTGAGCTTATCCATAAATTTATTTGAGAAGACGATGAGCGGAATTTCAACTATCGTACTGAGGAACAGGATTGTGCCGACGGCGGTTATGCTTATCCCGTTTTCCGCCATAAGAACAGGCACATAAATCATATTAACGCCGAACGAGCCCGAAACAAGGATTATAATCATAAGATAAACGATAAAATTCCTGTTTTTTAAGAAGCGAAGGGATTTCTCCTTTTTGGCGTTCTCTTCCGGCTCTTCTTTTTTTTCGGATACAGGATTATTCACGCCGAAAAGCCCGACAGAGACCATAACTGCGGCGATAATCAGCAGGATAAAGATGAAGTTCTCAGAAATCTGCCCCAGCGCAAAGCCCGCAGCCTGCGCGCCTGCCGCATAGCCGAGCGTTCCCCAGACACGTATCGTGCCGTATCTGTATTTGCTTGAGCTCGCCATTTTTTCCGAGACGCTCATGAATGAGCTTATGCACGACGCCATCAATCCGTTAAGGATAAATAGCACCCAAACTTCATGGCTGACGGAAAAAACCAAACCCATCAATCCTGCAAAAAGCAGCAGAAACGCGCCTATAAGCTTCGGTTTTTGCAGCTTGTCGTTAAGATAACCGACAATCGGCACCATGATAATCGAAAACAGGCTTGCCGCCGAGACTATGAGGCTCATCTCCGACGCCGTTTTGCCCGTTTGTGTCAGATAGACAGACAGCACCGAGCCCGGAACCGCCATACAAAAAAAATAGAAAAAATACGTGATGATATAGCTCGCATAGCTTCCTTTATATTTTTTCATGCTTCCTCCCGCTTTCAGCCGATTGCTGAAATTATCCGATTATATCTTTCATATAGTTTATATCTCTAATTATGGTTTTAGTCAACATTTATTTTGACAAATCAGATTCTTATGTTTATACAATCCGTAAGGATTATGCGCTTTTTAATTGATAAAATATTGCTATTATAGCAGAAAGAGGTAAAAGATGGGCAAAAGCTTTCCGAGAACGACAGTGGGCGGAGTTTCCGTTTCACGCATGATTATCGGCACAAACTGGCTTTTGGGCTTCAGCCACCAAAGCCCCTCTGCAGATGAGATGATTAAGAGAAGCTACGACGCAAAGGAGCGGTTTATTCCAATTCTTGAAGCGTATCTCGAACACGGCGTCGACACAATTATGGGGCCCTTCGGCTGGGCGCCTGAGCTTGTGGACGCAATCAAGGAGACCGAGCAGAAGCAAGGAAGAAAAATAATCATGGTGGAAACACCCGTCGTAAACGTTGACGACACGCCCGAAGCACGCAAAGAAGCCGAGGCGACAATCAGGGCATGTGCCGAAAGGGGGTCGACCTTCTGCCTCACACATCAGGCCTCTACAGACCAGCTCGTAAATAAAAATACTCATGAAATCACACGTATCGGCGATTACACCTCTATGATGCGTGAGGCGGGGCTTATTCCCGGGCTTTCGACGCATGTACCTGACACTATTGCATACTGCGACGAACACGTCTATGACGTGGAAACCTACATTCAAATCTACAACGCCCTTGGCTTTATGATGCCGCTTGAGATAGAGATTATTTCCAGGGCAATCCATGCGGCAAAGAAGCCTGTCATGACCATTAAGCCAATGGCTGCGGGCAGATGTACGCCCTATGTGGGGCTCAATTTTGCATGGCACACCATCAGAGACTGCGACATGGTGACGGTCGGGGCATATTCGCCCGACGAAGCACGTGAGGATATTGAAATCTCTCTCGCCGCTTTAGAAGGCAGATTTCCTACACTCGGAATGCTCGGAGAAAATAAATAAATCAAATCTTAAAAAGGAAATTCTATTATATGAAAATAAGGAAACCCGCCAAAATCGCTTGCATAATCATTGCTTCGGTTTTGCTGTTAATCATTCTTGTCACAGCCGCCATGTTTATCAGGCAGGCTGTAATCGACCAAATGATTAATGATGATTACTCTGCTATTTTGAAGGATGAAGCGTATGGTCAACCTGTTTCTGTCGAGGGCGTGAGCTTCATTGAGCAGAGAATAAGCTGTGGCTATGCAATAATCGAAATGCTTTCAAATTGGGTAGGCAAAGGCATTACCGAGCAAAGCCTGTCAGATGAAAATGGCGGTGCTATAACCACCGCAATAGGCGATGGTTTTCTGAATGAAATGACAAAGCAATTCCCCGAATGGCAGACTGTGCGACATAAAGAGCTCACCAATTCAGAGCTCCTAAAGACCATGTATGCTTCTCTCGCTGCGGGAATGCCTGTACCGATTGAATTCGCGGCACAGCGCCTCGTCGGCGACGAAAAAATCTGGACGCTGCATTTTGCGGTCGTCACTGCAATGGATTTGCAGAAAGACAGCATAGTTGTGCAGAATCCATATGGATATGAAGAGGCTTACTCCGTTGACGATTTCCTCAAAGCCACACGGTATGACAGCTATGAAAACATGGAAATCTTTTTACGGCTCGGCTTTATTTTCGGGCTTTTCAGCAAGAATACCATATACACGATAAGCTGACAGAATATAACAAAAAGGAACCCGTCTCATTAAGAGGCGGGTTTGCTTTGTTCAATTTCTTTCTGCCTTTTCTCATACTTTTCCTCGAAGCTGCTGAGAAAATAAATTGCGATGAAGCCCGCAATAAACAACAGAATGCACCACAGAATATCAAGCCCCTGCGGGAAGCCGCGCAAAATCTGCGGAACAGAGCCGATTATGAAGCCGAATATCATAAGGTATGTCGCCGTCGGGTATTTCGTCAGCAAGCGCTCGATTATCTTCGTTGTCAGGATTATCCCCAGAGCAAGCCCGATGACAAGCGGCAGAAGATACAGGAATTCCCTTGTGTTTATTGCATTGAGAATTCCTTTATACATGCCGAAAACCTCAAACATATATGTCACGCTTATGCCCGGAAGAACCAGGCCTATCGCCGCAATGAAGCCCATTCCGACAAGGGCAAGATTCCCGAGAAAGCCTGTGTTCTCCATGCTTATGGAATCTGCCGGGATTTGGGCAATCAGCCATACGATGACCGCCCCGATGACAGGATATACAATAACACGCCAGGTAAACTTCTTTACCTCCGCTTTTCTTATCATCATCGGCACCCCGCCGACAACAACGCCCATAAAGAAAAATGAGGCAAGCACCGGGAAAACATCCATCATCTTCTCTATTTGCGGCGCAAACAGAAGCATGCCAAGCCCCGCACCGCCGACAAACAATAAAAGAAAGATAAGGCTTTTGAGCTTGTGCTTGAAAAAGGAGCTCACCGAGCTGATAAGCTCATCATATTCTCCTAAAATCATCGCCATTGAGCCGCCGCTCACACCCGGCACGAGCATCGTCGCACCGACTATGAACCCCTTAACCGCCGTGAGGATTCTTTTAATCACTCCGGCTTTGTTCTCTGTTTTAATCTCTGTGTTTTTCTCCATATCAGCAGCTTTCCGCTATCCTTTCAAGTAGTATTTCCGTGTCTTCCCAGCCGAGGCACGGGTCTGTGATTGATTTCCCGAACACTCTCTCGCCGTCTATCGGCTGGCTGCCCTCGACAAGATAGCTTTCAATCATCACGCCTTTAATAAGCTTTTTCAAGTCAGGATTATATTTTCTGCTATGAAGCACCTCCTGCACGATTCTGATTTGTTCTTTATATTTCTTGTTGGAGTTCGAATGATTTGCATCAATTAACGCCGCCGGATTTTCAAGGTTCAGCTCGGAGTACATTTCCCAAAGCCTGAATAAATCCTCGTAATGATAGTTCGGCACGGCTATGCCGAAGCGGTCAACGCCGCCACGCAAAATCACATGCGCAAGCCCGTTCCCCTGTGTCGCAACCTCATCGCCGCGGTAGATAAAATGATGTGGCGTCTGCGCTGCCACAACGGAATTGAGCATAACGGAATAGTCTCCGCTTGTGGGGTTCTTCATGCCCACGGGAATGTCTATCCCGCTCGCCGTAAGGCGGTGCTGCTGGTTCTCCACCGAGCGTGCGCCAATGGCTTCATATGAGAGCAAATCATCAAGATAGCTCCTGTTTTCTGGATACAGCATTTCGTCTGCCGCTGTCATGCCGCTTTCATTGATTGCACGGATATGCATTTTTCTGATTGCGGTTATGCCGCCGAGCAAATCCGGGGCTTCGTCGGGGCTCGGCTGATGCAGCATGCCCTTATAGCCCCCGCCCGTCGTGCGGGGCTTGTTTGTATATATCCGGGGAATTATCATCAGCCTTTCTTTAAGCCGTTCGTTTACCCTTGCAAGCTTCTCCAGATAGGCAAGAACACTGTCTTCGCTGTCGGCGGAGCAAGGCCCGATGACCACGACGAAGCGCTCGTCCTTCCCTGTGAAGATGTCTCTTATCTCACTGTCTCGCTGCTTTTTTATTTCCTTAAGCCTCTCCGATAGCGGCAGCTGCTTTTTAAGCTCTGACGGCTCTGGCAGCTTTCTGATTATCTCCATTTTTCCTCCCGTTTATGCATCCGGCATTTGTGACCACCAAATTTTTTTCTTAGAAATTTCAAAGCCCATTTTTTCCTGTAAACTTCTTGACGCATTGTTGTTCTCAAAGAACTGCCCGAATGGCACCCAGCCTTTGTCAAGACAGAGGTTAATCATGAATTTCTCCAGGTTCATTCCGATGCCTTTTCTGCGGTATTCGTCCTTAACATGAAGAAACCCGAGACTGCCCTCGCCGTGCATGCCGATGAAGCCCATTAGTGCTTCTTCGTCAAATGCGCCGAAAAGAGCCTTTTCTCCCACTCTGTCAATTATATATTCTTTATCTTCGGTCTGGTAAAGCTCTGCTACTTCATCTATATTTTCCTCTGTAAGCAGCTTGATTTTCATGCCGTCGTCAAGCTTCTGCCTTTCTCCTCTGTATACCACCTGATAGCACGGCTCTAAAAACGGCACATAGCCGAATTTCGCCGAGAGCAGGTTCGTCGCCCAGTCCTGATGTACAACAAACAGGTATGAGGGTTCAAGCCAGTCGGTCAGTCTGTCGGCAAGCTCCATGTCGTCTGTCGACATCATGAATACGCCGCCATTGTTAAGCACCAGCACACCGTCGGTGTCGCCGTAACGCACCTCGCCGATGCCCCTCCTTATGGTCTCTATCATGTCAATATTTGAGGCCTCGTCTGCCATAAGGTATTCTAACGCCCGTGTTTCCTTGCTCATTTAGTTCTCCTTAATTCAAAACAGTAATTCCATTGCGCCGATTACCCCTGCGTCCTGACCGAGCTCGGCAAATTTGAAATAAACAGGCATATCCGTGTGGCGGTAAGAATCGAACGTCGCCTTCACTCTGTCGAAAAGCATGTCGCCCATTTTTATAAGCCCGCCGCCGAAAACGATGCAATTTATATCAAGTGTGAGATATAAATTGAAAATCCATATCCCGATGTATTTCCCCATCTGGTCAAGTGCCTTTTCGGCCATTTTGTCGCCCTGCTTATATGCCTCTTCTATATGTATGGCGGTGATTTTATGCGGGTCGTTCCCTGCCATTTCAAGCATTATGCTTTCTTCTCCCGCCTCTATCCACTTTTTGATATGCCTCACTATCATTGCGCCTGAGGCGTATGAGCAGATACAGCCCGTGTTTTCGCAGCCGCATTCAATGCCCGCCCCGGGTGTGACGATTGTATGCCCGCTCTCGCCCGCCGCACCGTCGCTGCCCGTGAAAAGCTTGCCGTCAATGATTATCCCAGATGCAAAGCCCGTGCTGACAGGGCAGTATATCATATGCTCAAAGCCTTTGCCTGCACCGTGCCTGTGTTCCGCCAGTGCCGCACTGTGGCTGTCATTGCCTATGACCACACGTACCCCCGGCAGCTTGCTCTCGATAAATTCTGCTACCGGGAATTTGTTCAGCTTCGGCAGCATGGCAATCAATGAGATTTCGCCCTTCCTTGAATTCACCATGCCCGGGATTCCGATGCCAACCTCCGAAAGCTCTGAAACGCTGTAATCATTTCGCTCAATCAATTCTTCCAGAGCGTGAATGATTTGAAGAAAAAGCTCTTTGGCAGAAAGCTCTTTATCCGTCATCACTTTATCCTTTGCGATGAGCACCTTGTCGCCGTCGAATATTGCAAGTGCTATCTTTGTTCCGCCGAGGTCAACGCCCGCATAGATTTCTCTGCTCATTACCTCTCCCTCTTTCGCTGCTCAATTCCCTTGAAATCCACCGTTTCCCTCACGATTTTATCAAGCTCGGGCATCTCTCTTTTCAGCGAGATGATTTTCCCCCCGTTGCTTTTGAAGCAATGATATGTTTTTCCCTTGCAGCGGAGATCCCCCGTTGCTTTGTCGGTTATTTCATAGGCGTAATTTATTCTCGTGCCTGTGTATTCCTCAATAAAGCAGTGCACCTCGCATATTTCATTGAAAAGCGCCATCGTCTTGTATTCAAGCTCCACTTTAATAACAGGGCTGCCTATGCCGGCGTTTTCCATCTTTGCGTAGGGAAAGCCCCAGCTGTCCATCTGCGCTATCCTCGCCTCTTCAAACCAATGGATATAATTTGCATGATACACACAGCCCATTTGGTCTGTTTCGTAATAGTAAACCCTGTGCTCATGCACGATTCCGCATTTTTCTCCGTAATCAGCCATACGAACCTCAGTTTCATTTTTGTAATGCAGATAGTTTAACATAAATTGTGTGTTTTGAAAAGTTTGGTATTGCGACAAGAAAAAAGGAGAGCAGCTGCTCTCCCTTTTCTACGTAATAATCATTCTATCGGCAACAATGGTTCCTCCTGATTCCAATTGCGGTTGAAATAATCTTCATCGGGAGAATACAGTAACACTTGAACTTCTTTATTCATTTCTGACGAGTCAATTATATGTTTTGGAAGCAGAATATAACCCGAGCTATCAACATCTATGGAAAAGCTGCCTCCCTCACTGGTGTGTAACATAAACGCATTTGTATACCCCACAGTGTCATCTGTTTGCTCTTTCATATATGCCGATTCAAAGTTGTTGAGTTTATTTATAACAGCCTTCGCCTCTTCGTTTGATAAATCAGAGTTGAAGCCCGAATATCCATTCTGATAACTGATTTCCGTATAATCGCCGGCATTAAGGTGAATTAGCTGTGTTGTCGGCACATCGGCAACGATTGGGTTCTCAAAGTCCAACACATTTTTTAGCTTGTTAAAGCTGTCTTTAGAGGTCAGGCTATAATAAGCACGATTCTCTCCTATGCCTTTTGGAACCGAAACGAATTCCTCTGTAGTGTCAAATTCCGCAACAAGCGTTCCATCATTTTTTTCAGCTCTGACGGAATACCTTCCGCCGTCAAGTGGCGGCCAGTCCGTTTCATTTCCTTCAGGAGAAATATACTCCACAACATGAATATCGCTTATTACTTTACAGATTCTCTCGATTTTGGCTCTGTCAAAAATCGCCCGACCGTGGTTATAGTCTCCGTCTTGCGCCATCAATCCGTTTTTATATGGCATTGACCCTGTGAAAATAACGTAAACATCGTCAGCTGATACCGTTACCAGTTTTTCACCCAAGGAAGGAGGCATACTGCATGATTGCAAAGAGAGAAATACCGAAAAGAAGATTACTGCAATCGCCATTACCCTTTTCATGAATAAATCCTCGCAACATGCATCTTGCATCTACTATTATTAATGTGCGCTAAATCGATATATCTGCCTTGCGCATCTATTCCATCTGCAACCTTAGCAAATGTTTTTATTCCCCCACTATTTTGAAAGCGAGTAAAAGCGTAACATGCAACTGCGTGAACCGGGTAGACAGGATTATATCTGTCTATCGATATTATAAACGGATTTCCTACATCCAATTCATGACGAATATGGTCATACGTTACTGCATATGTGCCGGTTGACTGAATTGTCGTATACTCTCTATATGAAGCAGCAAAATAAGCTGTTTGTGTTGCTATAAATGAGCCAGTTGGGCTTCCAGGAAAGGGCTGATAGTATCCCCACTCACTGCCTCTGCTTGCAATATAGAGAAAGAGTGAACTACCGCTCAAGTTACGGACTGCACTTAAATCATATATCCCGCTGTAGTATCTCCTATCCGCAACCATTTTCATAATATTAACAATAGCTGTTGGTGCGCATGCATTAGGAATTAAAGGATAACCAAGGCCACTTTGGGTGTAAAAATAGCAGTAATTTTCGTAATCATTCTGCCAGTCAATTGAAACTGCATTAGTAGACCCATATGCCCAGAGCATATATGAAATTGGGTCGGTAATTGGGTACAGATTCTCTCCGGCAAAAGGAACAATTAATGGTGCATTAAATTTGACCTCTTCTTTCGCTTCTTCAATACTCAGAATATGAGCCTGATTCTCTCTCACATTTCCAGCACTCTTTAATTCCACAAATTCGTTGACGATTTCTTCTTTTTCTACCTCGACCAAATCAGTATTTTCCGTTATACCTTCCGATTCATGAAAATAATTAAGTACACCTGTATATAAAATTTTACTGTCTTCTTCCAGTGCAAATTCTTCATAAATTGGGGCTGCTTTATCTGAGTACTCCATTATGAGATTTTTCAATCCTGCATCTGCAGAAACAATTATATATCCATTTGGAGTTTTCTCACGAGAGACAAGTTCAAAAGAGTAAGCCGTCAGATTGTCATTTTCGTCATAAAGATTTACCTCTGAATCAATTTCAGTTCCATATGTCCATGTGATACTTTTGTCAAATTCTATGCAGTCATATACATGAAATCTCGCCAAAAGTCGTGCATCATCTAAAGATATAGTATTTTCAATGGCGCTTGAACTCAAAGGGATAGATAAAAATATTAGACACATAATTAATGCAAATGATACAATACGATTTTTCATTTGAAATCCTCCTGCAGTTCAATTTTTTATTAATTAGCTTTTCATTTTCTCTTTTGTGCTTCCACCCTACATCATAGGCCTCACCTTATCTTTGTTTATTCATGTTTACCTCTTTGTGATTACAGTATATGCTTGTAGTTGTGAAAAGTCAACGTGTTTTGGTGAAATATGTGAATGTGCCCTTGACAAGTTAACAGTTGTTATCTTATAATAGAGATAACAACTGTTAACCTTGGAAAGGAGCCGCTATGGACACAAAGGAAAAAATCCTGAACGCCTCGCTTGAGCTCTTCTCCCGCCGCGGATTTTCGGCAGTTTCCGTGCGGGATATTGCGAAAGAGGTCGGCGTGAGAGAGTCAGCAATGTACAAGCATTTTGCAAACAAGCAGGCGGTTTTCGACACACTTCTCGAACGCTACATGCAAAAATCAAATGCCTTTATGGGCGGCATTCACGCCTTGCCGTCAACTGACCCCGCCGTAATGCTGGAAACAGCTGAAATGTATAAGCAGATGTCTGACGAGGTTTTTCTGCAAATCGGCGGCAGTGTGTTCACAGATTTTTTAATGCAGCCGGATACACTTAAATTCTGGCGCATGATTTCAATTGAACGCTTGAATAACCCAAAGCTTGCCGAGCTGTGGAACAATCACCTCTTTGAAGAGGCCATTGCATTTCAGACAGGCATGTTCGGTATGCTAACACAAATCGGCGCAATCAAAAACGTTGACCCCGAAATGCTTGCCATTGAGTTCTTCACGCCGCTTCTCACGCTGTATATCAATGCTCTTCCATATGATACAGAAAGCCCTGTATTCAGGAAAATGCTTGATTTCGCCGACAGGCATATGCGGCATTTCAGAGAAATGTATAATAACAAAGGAGAAGAAAAATGAAAATAACCGCTATAAATGCAAAGAAAACCGGAACAACAAAAACCATCGTCTCTATGCTTATCAATGAGGTTAAAAAGCAAAGCCCTGATACTGAGATAACTGAATTCTGTGTGGCGGATTCCCCGCCCTGCATCGGATGCTTTTCCTGCTTCTCAAACGGAGAAGACACCTGCCCGCATTATGATTATGTGCACCCGATTATCACCGCAATTGAAGATGCCGATGTGGTAATCTTGGCCGCGCCGAATTATTGCATGGGAATTCCCGGTGCAATGAAGTGCTTCCTTGACCACATGGCATACAGATGGTTCTCACACCGTCCTCACCCCTCTATGGAGAGAAAGCTCGGCGTCGCCATCTCCACCACAGGAAGCGTCGGCGCAGGGCCCGTCACCAAGGCGTTCAAGAAGCAGTTCTTCGGCTGGACTCTTGCACAGAGCTACCGTCTCCATTTCGCTGTTTTTGCTTTTGATACAAGCTGGAGCGACTTTCCTGAGAAGAGAAAACAAAAAATAGAGAAGCACATCAAAAAAACGGCGGCAAAGCTTGTCAGAAAATCCGGCAAAGGCAGCAGAAGTCCCTATCTCCGCTTCATTCTGCGCACCATGAGAATTGTACAGCGCAGGAACACCTGGTTCCGGCTCGATAAAGCTTGGTGGCAGGAGCAGGGCTGGATTAAGGGCAGTTGATAGTGGATAGTTGACAGTGAATAGTTAAGGGCAAAGGACACATGTTGTAGGGGCGGGTTTCCATGCCCGCACAGAAGGGCAATTGAGAGTGGATAGTGGAGAGTTGATAGTTAAGGGCAAAGGACACATGTTGTAGGGGCGGGTTTCCATGCCCGCACAGAAGGGCAATTGAGAGTGGATAGTGGACAGTGAATAGTTAAAAACATTAAAAGCAATTGATAATTGACAGTAGGCGTTACATGTAGGGAGTGACGACCTCGGCACTCCGAGAAGGGCAATTGACAGTTAAAAAACTATTCCCTTGTCACTTCTTACTAATAACTGTCTTATTTGCTTTTCTCTCTGATTTTTTGTATAATATTTAGTTAGCGGGGCTTGCTTCGCTAACTATTTTATTTGAAGCTTGGTGATACTTTGAAGATAGGATTAGATGTCGGCTCAACCACGTTGAAGTGCGTTGTTTTCGATGATAATAACACCCCTGTTTATCAGGCATACGAGAGGCATTTCTCGCAGATAGCTGAAAAAGCCGGGGGAATGCTTACCCGGATACATGAGAAATTTCCCGAGGAAAAAAGCTTCGGGCTTTGCATGTCCGGTTCGGCCGGCATGGGCATTGCCGATGATTTGAATATCCCGTTCGTGCAGGAGGTCTATGCCACACGCACGGCGACAAGGGAATATATCCCAAACGCCGACGTCGTGATTGAGCTCGGTGGCGAGGATGCAAAGATTCTCTTCCTCTCCGGCTCAATGGAGGTGCGCATGAACGGCTCTTGTGCCGGCGGCACCGGTGCGTTCATTGACCAGATGGCGACCTTGCTCGGCATTGCGCCCACAGAGCTCAATAACCTCGCCGCAACAAGTGAGAAAACTTACAGCATTGCCTCACGCTGCGGTGTTTTTGCAAAGACAGATATTCAGGCGCTCTTGAATCAGGGTGCACAGCTGAGTGATATAAGCGAGAGCATTTTGATTGCTGTAGTGAATCAGACGATTGCAGGGCTCGCACAGGGCAGGGAAATCGGCGGCAATGTTGTTTATCTCGGCGGCCCGCTGACATTTTTCTCGCAGCTTCGCACAGCGTTTGATAAAATCCTCGGAATCACCGGCATTTGCCCGGAGAATTCCCTATACTTTGTCGCAGCCGGTGCGGCACTGTCGGGCACAGAGGAAACCTTCGAGATTGAAAATCTTATATCCACGGTTAAGAATTATGTGTCAAAGCACCCATACAGAAGCGATGAGCCGCTTTTCTCCGCAAAAGCTGAATATGAAGAATTCACATCCCGCCATGCCAGAGACGCCGTGAGCACAGACGCAAAGCTGACAGCTTCAAAGAAAGCATATATAGGCATTGATGCGGGCTCAACGACTATCAAGGCGACGCTTATAAACGAAGACGAGGAGATTGTCTTCTCAAAATATATGCCCAATTCCGGCAACCCCATCCCGCATGTCAGGGATTTCCTGACAGAGGTGTATACGAAGTATCCCGGCATTGAAATCGTCTCCTCGGCATCTACGGGATACGGCGAGGAAATCATCAAAAGCGCATTTCATCTTGACATGGGAGTTGTGGAGACTATCGCACATTTCACGGCGGCGAAAAAGTTTGACCCTAATGTCGATTTCATCATCGACATAGGCGGGCAGGATATAAAATGCTTCAAAATCAAAAACGGCACGATTGATAATATCTTCCTCAACGAAGCTTGCTCAAGTGGCTGCGGCTCGTTTTTGCAGACCTTTGCGGCGGCGCTCGGCTATGAAATGAAGGATTTTGCCCCCCTCGGCTTATTTGCAGAGAATCCCGTTGACCTTGGCTCACGCTGTACGGTGTTTATGAATTCCTCAGTTAAGCAGGCGCAAAAGGACGGCGCAACGATTGAGAACATCTCCGCCGGGCTTTCCATAAGCGTCGTGAAAAATGCGCTTTACAAGGTAATCCGTGTGACAGATGCATCAATGCTCGGCGAGCATATTGTCGTGCAGGGCGGCACTTTCCTGAATGATGCCGTGCTGCGCTCATTTGAAAAGGAAATCGGCAAGAATGTCACGAGACCCTCCATCGCAGGGATTATGGGGGCTTACGGTGCGGCGCTTTTCGCAAAGGCACATGCGCATGAAAAAAGCACAATCATCACACCTGATGAGCTCGAAGGCTTCAGGCACGAGGTGCAGGCTGTCACCTGCAAGAGATGCTCAAACAATTGCTCTCTGACCATCAACACCTTCTCAAACGGAGAAAAGTATATTGCCGGCAACCGCTGTGAAAAGCCGCTTCAGAGAAAAACGGAAACATCTGAATACAATCTTTATGACTATAAAATGCAGCTTCTGGATTCATATGCCCCGACGGACGGAACAAGAGGGCGTATAGGCATTCCGATGGCACTCAATATGTTTGAGCTTTATCCATTTTGGCACACCTTCCTCTCTAAGCTGGGCTTTGGGGTGTTCCTTTCGCCTGAATCAAGCAGGAAGCTTTATTTCGAGGGGCAGCACACAATCCCGTCAGATACCGTCTGCTATCCCGCAAAGCTTATCCACGGACATATTGAAGAATTGCTCAAAAAGAAGCCGGACGCAATCTTCTACCCGTGCATGACGTATAATCTCGATGAGGGCTTGGGCGACAACCACTATAACTGCCCTGTCGTGGCATATTACCCCGAGGTGCTGGACGCAAATATTGCTGCACTTCAAAGCACGAAATTCATCTACGACTATGTCGGGCTGCACAAGCGCAAGAGCTTCCCAAAAAAGATGACGGAGATTCTTTCAAAGTATTTTGACGGCATAAGGCTCGCCGAAGTCAAAGCCGCCTCTGATGCGGCATATGAGGAATATTTCTCCTTCATGAAGAAAATCCGTGATAAGGGCAAGGAGTTTCTGGCGCTTGCGGATGAGAAAAATCTGCCTGTGATTGTTCTTGCGGGAAGACCCTATCATCTGGATGCCGAAGTGAACCACGGCATAGATAAGCTCTGCTGTGAGTGCGGCGCAGTTGTTATAAGCGAAGACAGCATAAGCGATATGGTTGAAAAATTCCCTACCGCCGTGCTGAATCAATGGACGTATCATTCCCGCCTTTATGCCGCGGCGAAATATATCGTGCAGAGCGGCGATAAGCGCATAAACTTAGTACAGCTTGTCTCATTCGGCTGCGGTGTTGACGCCATAACGGGTGACGAGACAAGAGCCATTCTTGAAGCAGGAGACAGAATTTACACTCAGATTAAGATAGATGAAATCACGAACTTGGGCGCGGTGAAAATCAGGCTTCGCAGCCTGTTTGCGGCACTCGGGCTCGGAAAGGAGGCGCATTGATGGCAAAGGTTAAGCCCGCACCACGTGTTGAATTCACAAAAGAGATGAAGGAGACGCATACCATTCTTGTGCCGAATATGCTCCCCACGCACTTTGCACTGATTATGAAGGTCATTGAGAGCTATGGCTATAATGTTGATTTGCTTACCTCATCGGGGCGTGAGGTAGTTGACGAGGGCTTGAAATATGTGCACAACGACACCTGCTATCCCGCTTTGCTCACTATCGGGCAGATGATGAATGCGCTTCACAGCGGCAAGTATGACCTCAATAAGGTTGCGCTGATTATGACGCAGACGGGCGGCGGCTGCCGTGCATCAAACTATATTCATCTAATCAGAAAAGCGCTTAAAAAAGACGGGCTTGAAAAGATGCCCGTCATCTCTATAAATCTTTCGGGCTTAGAGAGCAACAGCGGCTTTAAGCTCACTTTGCCCATGGTGAGAAAGGCCATTGCCGCACTGGCTTACGGCGATTTACTGATGCTTCTTAAAAATCAGGTGAAGCCCTATGAGGTAAACGCCGGCGAAGCTGAAAAACTCATGGTGCACTGGACAGAAAAGCTCGTGAGGCTCTTCAGCGAGGGCAAAGCCTTCTCGCAGAAAGAATCGAAAGCGTATTATGATGAAATAGTCAAGTCTTTTGCTGAGATTGAAATCAACAAGGTTGAGAAGGTCAAGGTCGGCATAGTCGGAGAAATCTATGTGAAGTATTCCGCCCTCGCCAACAATGACCTTGAGGAATTTCTCTTTGAGCAAAACTGTGAGGTAATGGTGCCCGGCATTTTGGGCTTCATGATTTTCAAAACGGATAACCGCATTGAAGACATTAACATCTACGGTGGAAGCTCGGCGAAAAAAGCCGCTGTGAAGCTGCTTTTCGACTTTTTCTGCAAGTTTGAAAATAATATCATTGAGGCTGTAAGGAAATATCCTCAGTTCACTGCACCCTCTCCTTATATGCATCTCAAAAAGCTTGTAGAACCCATTATCGGCTATGGCTGCAAGATGGGTGAGGGCTGGCTTCTCACCGCCGAGATGATGGAGCTGATTGAACAAGGCTATGGCAATATCGTGTGCGCCCAGCCGTTCGGCTGTCTGCCGAACCACATCGTGGGCAAGGGCATGATTCGCAAAATCAAAGAGATTATGCCAGAGGCAAACATTGTGCCGATTGACTATGACCCCAGCGCCACGAAGGTTAATCAGGAGAACAGGATAAAGCTCATGCTCGCCGTTGCGAGGGAGAATATATCATAACCACCCGTCAAACGGGTGGTATGAACAAGGGCTATAAGCCCATGATACCGGCCAGCGTCTCAAGGCGCTGGCTTTCATATATGTTCAAG